>OHSZ01000476.1_pt1 | contig 15047 bp, 7 predicted proteins | sample 1578791 | NCBI WGS metagenome assembly OHSZ01 (sample SAMEA3879551, study PRJEB24766) | human gut metagenome | biome: human-associated habitat; feature: feces | place: USA | collected 1985/1987 | reverse complement strand
GGGTCGTTGCTGCGGATTGTTTCATTTATATAATAGGTGTAATCTCCCATACGGTAGTTTTTGCCACCCAGGCCGGCAACTGCACAGGCTCTGGTAATAGTCACCACACCGTCTTTATCTACTTCTATGAAGTTATCAAGAATACCTTGGTATCCTTTGAGAGCCACTTTCAGATACGATTTATCAATATATCCCTTACGAACAGCTTTGAACAAAGCATAGACAAACATAGTAGAACAGGAAGACTCTACATAGTTTCCTTTCTCACCACTCTTATCCAGCACCTGATACCATAATCCGGTCTTCGGATCTTGTATGCGCTTCACCTGTGCGGCAATATTATTAAGGATAACGAGCATGGAATCACGTCCTGCCTCATGTTTCGGAATAAAGTCCAGTGCATCTACAAATGCCATTGCATACCATCCCATCGCACGTCCCCAGCTATGCTGTGACTGTCCGGTAACGGGATCTGCCCAACGTTCCTTACGACTGACATCACAGGCATGGCGATAAAGTCCATTCTTCGGATCATACGTATGGCGTGCCACTGTAATAAATTGGTTCACAATATCTTTATAATCCTGTACACGATTATTGCGGAAAGCATATTCAGCATAGAAAGGTGCCCCCATATAAAGACCATCCAACCACATCTGGTTCGGATATACTTTCTTATGCCAGAAACCGCCGTCCTCATTACGCGGATGGGTGTCAAGCTGACTACGCAACAAATCAATAGCCTTCTTATATTTTTCATCTTTCGTCTGTTCGTAGATGCGGAACAGGAATTTACCTGAATTCAAGCGGTCGATATTGTATTCATTCAGTTTATAGGTCTCAATACTTCCGTCCTTGTGTATCATGGTGTCCGCATAAGCTAGTGCATAGTCAAACATCTTCTGATCTCCATACGTATCATACACATCCAGCATGGCTTGTAATTCCAGCCCATGACAATAATCCCATTTCAGTTTCGGCTGGAAATCCAGTTGCCAGGATTCCGGGCAACGAATCATCTCCGATTCTACCATACGTACCGACCACGGTTGCTTATCGCTTACTTTCTGAGCAGACAACTGAGTGGAGCAAATCAGCGCTCCCATCACAAAAGTTTTACAAAGCAGATTGTTCATCATTCTGTTCTTGTTTTTAGGTATATAGATTATATTAAGTAATGTGACAAAGATAGCGGTTCTCACCTAAAGCGTTGTGTACTTTTCGACTGAAAAGGTGCATTATTTATTTTCACCTTCTATAAACTTAGTATTTCGTGTGCGAGAACGAGTGTTTTCGTGCACGATAACGAGTTTTTTTGCCATTTATTTGCATTTCGAACAAAAATTGCAGGAAATTAGACGAAAAAAGTATTGATATACATCAAATAATGTGTATTTTTGGCCCCAGAAATAAGAATTAATAATTTTAAATCAACGTATCATGAGTTTAAATCAAAATGCAGTGGGAAAGATGACCAACTACAGGTGGACCATCTGCGCCATGCTATTTTTTGCGACAACAGTAAACTACCTTGACCGCCAGGTGCTGTCATTGACGTGGGATGAATTTATCAAACCCGAATTCCATTGGGATGAATCACACTACGGAACAATCACTTCTGTTTTCTCTATTGTTTATGCAGTCTGCATGTTGTTCGCCGGTCGCTTTATTGACTGGATGGGTACAAAGAAAGGTTTCCTTTGGGCTATCGGTGTATGGTCGGCAGGTGCTTGTATGCACGCACTCTGCGGAATTGTGACCGAACAATATGTAGGTTTGCACAGCGCAGCCGAACTAATGGCTGCTACCGGTGACGTGGTTGTTGTACTGGCTACCGTCAGTATGTACTGCTTCCTTGCCGCTCGCTGTATCCTTGCACTCGGTGAAGCGGGCAACTTCCCGGCTGCTATCAAAGTAACGGCTGAATACTTCCCTAAAAAGGACCGCGCTTACGCTACTTCTATCTTTAACGCCGGTGCCTCTATCGGTGCCTTGATCGCTCCCGTTTCCATTCCGTTGATCGCAAAAGCATGGGGCTGGGAAATGGCATTTATCGTAATCGGTGCGCTTGGTTTTGTCTGGATGGGTATGTGGGTATTCATGTATGATGCTCCTTCAAAGAGTAAACACGTCAACAAAGCCGAACTTGATTATATCGAACAGGATAAATATGAAGAAGGCGCCGCCCCTGTGATTGAAGAGGTGAAAGAAGAAAAGAAGATGTCTTTCCTTCAATGTTTCACTTACAAGCAGACATGGGCTTTCGCTGCCGGCAAGTTTATGACCGACGGTGTGTGGTGGTTCTTCTTGTTCTGGACTCCGTCTTACCTGAATACTCAATTTGACATCAAGACTTCCGATGGACTGGGAATGGCTTTGATTTTCACCCTTTATGCCGTAACAATGTTGTCTATCTATGGCGGTAAGCTCCCGACTATCTTTATTAATAAGACAGGTATGAATCCTTATGCTGCCCGTATGAAGGCAATGTTGATTTTTGCTTTCTTCCCGTTGGTGGTATTGCTGGCACAGCCATTGGGTACATTCTCTCCGTGGTTCCCCGTGATCCTTATCGGTATCGGCGGTGCTGCCCACCAATCTTGGTCGGCTAACATCTTCTCTACTGTAGGTGATATGTTCCCGAAAACCGCTATTGCAAGTATTACAGGTATCGGTGGCATGGCCGGTGGTGTGGGTTCCATGTTGATGCAGTTCGGTGCAGGTCTGCTGTTTGTTCATGCCGACGAAACGCACATGACATTTATGGGATTCGAAGGCAAGCCTGCCGGATATTTCATTATGTTCTGTATCTGTGCGGTAGCTTACCTGGTAGGCTGGGTGATTATGAAGGCATTAGTACCGAAGTACAAACCTATCGTATTGGATTAATCTATCATCTGATATAAAATGAAACAGGAAGGTATCCAATTAATAATACCTTCCTGTTTTTCGTAAAACAAAATATTCTAGTAAAACAAAAAAGCCTCTTCTCACGAAGAAGGCTTTTTAGGATTACTTATTCTACATTACTTCCTGCTTTTAAAATGAAAAAGAAGCATTCTAATAATGGAGGATAGTAATCGTTAAGATGAAAAAAAGGGAAGTCTCACGACTTCCACAATTCTTCTAACCTTAAATCTAAATCTCTATGAAAAAAACGTGTTGCAAATATAGGCGTTTGTTCATTATTGAGGTGTTAATGAATTGCATAAAGAGAGAATAAAAACTAACATCTGCAAAAATTAGCGAATTACCCCTGAGTCTCTATTAAATTTAATAAACTTTCATAAAGCGGGTTGGATTTCAGGTATTTCGGGACTCCTGTCACAAACATCTGTTTCCTTGCACGAGTAAGGGCTACGTTCAATTTCCGGTCTATCAGCACTCCATTCTCTTCTGTTAAATTCGACACAAATTTTAACTGATAATAACTATTAATACAACAGGAATAAATAATCACATCCCGCTCGCTACCTTGAAAACGTTCGACAGTATCAACCAATATCCGATTGAGCGCCGGGATCCCTAACGCTTCTATTTCTTTTTTTATAAGTGCTATCTGACTGCGATAAGGTGTGATAACTCCCAAAGTACGGGAATCGTCAAAGTCTGTCCGGTGAGATTCATAGATTTGAGCTGCCAGACCTGCGACAATACGGGCTTCGGAATAATTTATCTTGGCCGACCCGCCCGCCTTCTCCGGCTGTGAAGGATAAAAAGCAAGACGGGAAATGTGTTCGGATGACTCTGTCTGATGCGGCAGGCCTACCGGTATCAGATGTCCGCCATAGAAAGCCCGGTTGGCAAACAAGGCGACTTTGGGATGCATACGTCCCTGACGACAGAGCATATCGTGTGAACGGTGAACGGCAGGGTAATTCCGATAAAGACGTTCAAACAAAGAGTCTTTCAGGTTAGTCAGCCCGATAGCCAACAATGTTTCGTCATAGATAGCAGATTGCTCCGCTTTTTGCAGGACAACGGCAGGAAGTTGTTTATGATCACCGATCAGGATAAACTTATCTATCGCATTCCTGTCGCCTTCGCCGTGTGCACAAAGAATACCTAACAATTGCGGTTCTAATATCTGAGTAGCCTCATCGACGATAGCTACATCAAAGTGCTTCAACCGAAAGAGTTCGGGCTTTCCCGAAATGGCGGCCACAGTTCCTACCATGATACGGCAATTACGTATACGTTCATAAACATCAGCACGGCGTGTACAGGATGCCAACTCGTTTTCGATCAGATGTCCGCGATATGCTTCATCACAGGATAATTCGCTCCCTACACGGATAAAGTCGACAGCAGGACGAATCGAAGCAAGCGACTTGCATATTTCATCAACAGCACGATTGGTATACGAAAGTAGAAGAATTTGTGAGTCTTTATCGGCATGGAAAGTCTCCACCATTTTCTTCAGGGCACAGGAGGTCTTACCCGTCCCCGGAGGACCGACTAACAGGAAGTAATCTTTTGCAGCTTTCGCTTTCAATGCAACGCGGGTGAAGTCGTCTTCCGCTTGAGCTATGAGTATATCCAATGATTCGTCAAACTCCGGCGGGCGCTGAGAAAGCAATAAATCGCGCCGTTCCTGCGTAGCAGACAGATAAGCATATAATCCTTGATACATCGAACGGAAAGTGGTATCCATCGTATCGTGCTCTATCGCATAAAGACTCCGGGCAGGAAGTACGGAAGGATTTTGCTGTGTAGCACGTAAACGGATTCCGACTTCATGATCCGTCAGATATTCAATATTTCCTTTGAATACCATTTTATTGGTAACATTATCTGTATCAGAGTTCCGTTCGTAAAGGATTATGGCATCGCCTTGACGGAAATTAGGGAGAAAAGTTCTTTCTCCTCCCACCTTCTCTTCCGGAGGGAAGGCCAACGTAAGACCGGCTTTATGTTCATCGGCTGCATGATTCTCCTTAATTCTCAAATCATAAAGAATCTCTCCTGCTTCGCATTTCTCCGCCAAAGTGGAAAGCCACAAGGAAGCGGCTCCGGTGCGTCCCTCATAATCCACATCTCCGGATTTGGAGGTATAAAGTTCTTTTGTTATAAAGTTATATATTGCATAGAAATATTTTTTCTCCAAAGGAGAGAGTGCTTTCAATTTCGACTGGAAATTGTCAATGGAAGGACGCAGGTAGGTTTCCCAAAAATGCCCTTTCAAACCTCGCTCGTTCAAGGTGAAGGAATTGATGCCTTCTAGTTTCTGCGCGGTATACTCCAGACTATTCCGTAACTGAATTCCATATTCATCAGCAACAATGCGGTTGCGCAAGTCGATCACCCGACGCACCAGTGCCCAGGAAGGACGGGAAGGATAAAGCAACGGATAGCGGGTGTATAGCAGATAAGCTTTCACTTTCCGGTGGTCCATTCCCATAGAATATTGCAGGACTGCCTGATAAAGCAACATTTGCACTTTATTATTCTCTTTCGGCTCCACTTTGCCACGGATAGCATATTCGTCAGCCTTACCCGATTTCATTTCGATAAAGGAGGACATATCCCGTTGCATATAGTCGAGACGCCCTTGCAGTCCGAGTGCTTCGCAAATATAAGACGGTTCGAGCACAGCATCCGTCTTATCCAGTTCGTATCCGGCAGCATGGAAAGTATCGTTTACCGTTTCACGGATATGCTCAAAGTGAAGTTTACAGTCATCGAAGAACCGGCGTTCCTTTTCCTTGTCACGCAAATCGGGACAGGCTGCCAATTCGATAGGATAGCGCCGGAAAGCTTTCTGCATACACGCACGGTAATCAATTTCTTCTTCCTGTGCATGAATCCATTCATCCAGAAAAAGGTTGGCAATGTTTCCCAGCAACAAAGGGCGTGCATTCTCAATCGGCTGAAGGCGGGAAAGAACATAGTTTGCCGGATGATGCCCGTAGTCGCGGAAACATTCGGCAAGGGAACTGATGTCAAGCAGGTAATCCGGTTCGAGAACGATAAATGAAGGGGTCAATACGCCCGCTTCATCTACCGCAACGTCTAATAGATTTATTTGGGCATATTGCCATAGCAGCCGGCAGGTTTCAGCAAATTCTTCGTTTATCTGAGGAATGTTATAGCGAACCAAATAAGGTTTCTCCGATACTTCATCCAACGGAGTTACATATAAATATTGTTTATCGGCATACTGAAAGCAGACGCGCATCCGTTGCACACGTTCAAGGGCAGGAGGTGCAACCAGATAAGTTGCATCAGTACGGGGTAGCAAACGGTATAATTCAACAGGAACATCTTCACCGGACAATTTACGGATAAGAAAAGCCAATGTCTTGACGTCTCGCAAAAGATTCTCCCGGGTAGGAACAAGCTGGTGATTCAAAACCCGATTAGAAGTCAGACGGAATGTATGCAAACGATTCTGCTCTGCATAAGTAAGTCCGGTTTTGGCACCTACAAAACTGATTCTGGCGGAAAGGTCGGTCATTTGCAGACTCTCATTCTGCATCTCCGAACGACAAATACGTTCCAACAAATCACGCATTTGTTTATAGCCAACAACCAATTCCACACCTTTCTCCCGGCAAACAGCCAGCAGTAGTTCATAAGATTCTATTCCTTCATTTGCTTCCATAAAACAAAGGTACGTGATAAATCTTAATTCTTATGTAAATGAGTGCCTTCAAATACCCGACGATATTTAAACTTCTTCTGTTATATCTTCTTCCTTCTTGTCTTTTATCATCAAAATACTCATTTCATACAACAGATAAAGAGGAATAGCTACCACACTCAACGTAAAGGGATCGCCCGTAGGAGTGATTATAGCGGCGGCTATCACGATGACAACAACAGCGTGACGACGATATTTCCGCAAGAAAGACTTGTTGACTATTCCCAACAAAGAGAGTAACCAAGTCACCAGCGGAAGTTCAAAAGCAAGTCCCATACAGAGAATCAACATCATAAAATTGTCAATGTATGAATTGAGCGAGAGAATGTTTTCTACTTCTGAACTTAATTGGTAAGTAGAAAGGAAGCGAAGTGTCAACGGGTAGACCATAAAATACCCCAACAAAACACCGATAAAGAACATGAATGTACCTATTGTCAGGGCTTTCCGTACTCCTTTACGTTCATTGGGATAAAGGGCAGGACTAATGAAACGCCATATTTCAAAAAAGAGATAGGGTATGGCAGTCACTACCGACAACATAAAAGCCGTTGACAGATGGATAAAAAAAGGAGCAGCCAAGTTAATATTGACTAACTTCACATGAAAATCTTGCGTAAAAAAATCATCAGTCAGATCGAATTTCTGTCCGATGTATCGTAATAAATCGTAGAATATGAAATCATTGTGGCAAGGTGCCAGTATCACATGATCGAAAAGATAGGGCATAGCTATAAAATAGCCTATCGCCAACATGAACCAAATCCCAATCACCCGAAAGAGTACCTTACGCAGTTCATCCAAATGATCCCAAAAGGTCATTTCTGCCATTCGAACTTTCTTCTTTACTTAGCTGAATCTGCCGGTTTGTCAATTTCGTCTTTCGCCTTATTTATTTCATCTTTCGCTTCATTTACTCCGTCCTTGAAGCTCTTGACCCCTTTACCCAAGCCACGCATCAGTTCAGGAATTTTCTTTCCACCGAAAAGAAGAAGAATAACCAAAGCAATAATAATCCATTCGGAACCGCTGGGCAAAAAGCCTAACAATAATAAGTTTGTCATAAGTTTATTTGATAAGAGGTTTCTACTAGTTGGTGCAAATATAACATTTTCGCCACAGAGTAGCACAGAGTTCCACGGAGTTTTTTATTATTTTGCCCACCCTGTGAAACTCAGTGTTGCTCTGTTATGAACTAATCCTGATAATAAACCCGCTTTACCCGAGTGGATATACTAGTCAACACTTCGTAAGGAATCGTATCCAGTTTATCAGAAAGGACAGTAATCGGAAGATCATCACCGAAGATAATCGCCTGGTCACCCTCACGGCAATCGATGTCCGTTACATCAATCATACAAACATCCATACAGATATTGCCGACATAAGGCGCTTTTTTTCCATTCACCAGACAGTAAGCGTTTCCACGTCCCAAATGGCGGTTTAATCCGTCCGCATAGCCGATAGGAATAGCAGCAATGCGTGAAGGACGTTCCAAATGTCCCTTTCGGCTATATCCTACCGTATCTTCTGCAGGCACGTCCCGAATCTGAAGAATCGTTGTCTTGAGAGTACTTACATTGTGTATAATCGAATTATCTATCGGACTCACTCCATAAAGTCCGATTCCCAAACGTACCATATCAAACTGTGCACCGGGGAAACGTTCGATTCCTGCCGTATTACAGATATGACGCAGAATCTTATGTGAGAAAGCGGCTTGCAACTCCTGCGAACCTTTCTCAAATAATTCTATCTGCTGACGTGTAAAAGAATCGAATTGAGGCGAATCACTACCTACAAAATGAGAGAACACCGAACGGGCAATCACAGCGTTCTGAGCTTTCAAGCGACGAATCAGCAAGGGAATCTCATCAATGCCAAAACCTAGCCGATGCATACCCGTATCCAATTTTACATGAATAGGGAAGTTGGTGATTCCTTCTTTCTCGGCTGCTTTAATCAAAGCATCGAGCAGGTGGAAATTATAAACTTCCGGCTCCAGCTTATAGTCGAACATAGTCTTGAATGCTGTGAGCTCAGGGTCCATTATGATGATAGAAGAAGTAATACCTGCTTTACGAAGTTCGGAACCTTCATCGGCTACGGCTACAGCCAGATAATCGACATGATGTTCCTGCAATGTCTTGGCTATTTCATACGAACCGGCTCCATAAGCGGAAGCCTTTACCATGCAGATCACTTTCGTTTCGGGATGACGAAGCATCGCACGATAATGATTCAGGTTCTCCACCATTGCACCGAGATTTACTTCCAGAATCGTTTCATGCACTTTCAGTTCCAGTTCTTCGGACAGCAGATCAAAGTTGAACACACGGGAACCTTTAATCAGAATTACTTCCGAATGAAGTGATTTCAGCAGATTCGAAGCCAGAAGAGTTTCTGTATTCGGGAAGAAATAACGTTCCAACGCATCGTCAAAACGAGCGGTACAGGAAGAAATCTCTGCTCCTACGCCAATCAGTTTGTCTATTCCACGACTCCGTACCAACTGTGCCACACGACGATAAAGTGTAGCGGTACTTTGTCCTGTTTCTAAAATATCCGACAAGATTAATGTACGTTTCAATCCTTTCTTCTCCGAACGACGTACCAAAAAATCAAGAGCGATATCCAATGAAGCCAAGTCCGAGTTATAACTATCATTAATCAATACACAATTGTTCTTTCCTTCTTTTACTTCCAAACGCATGGCAATCGGTTCAAGACGTGCCATACGCTCTGTTATCTGATCGGCGGGGGTCATTAAATAGAGGCAGGCTGCCAGACAGTTCAGTACATTCTCTATGGAAGCGTCATCAATAAACGGGATGCAGAAAGTATTATCCATATCCAGATAACGGTAGGAAATAACAGTATGATCTTCTTTCTTAGTCACCCGGCTAATATATAACGGACGTTCAATATCCTTACGGCTCCATGCTATTTCACGAGCTGTCAACATCGACTTTGCTACACAATTGCTGATAAGTTCGTTATCTCCGTTATAAATTACGACATCACAATCTTTAAAAAGAGTCAGTTTCTCCATGCACTTCTCCTGTAATGAGAAGAAGTTTTCCTGATGAGCACCGCCAATATTAGTCAGAATGCCAATAGTCGGCTTTATCATCCGCTTCAAAGCATTCATCTCTCCCATTTCAGAAATACCGGCTTCGAATATGCCCAATTCTGCTTCTTCATTCAGTTGCCAGACCGATAAAGGTACACCAATCTGTGAATTATAGCTACGCGGCGAACGGACAATACGACGGTCGGGACTCAGTAACTGGTGTAACCACTCTTTCACAATCGTCTTTCCATTGCTCCCTGTTATACCGATAATCGGAATTTTAAACTCCTCCCGATGTATTTCAGCCAGCTTCTGCAAAGCCTTTAACGGATTGGCAACGATGAGGAAATTGAGGGTGGAGAGCTTTCCTAGTTCTCCATTCTTAAAATTCTCAAAGTCTTCTTCAGTAACCACAAAATTACGCACTCCCCGGTCATATAAATCGGGGATATAGCGGGCTCCACTGTTACGTTTCGTAGTCAGGGCAAAGAAAAGAGTTTCTTCCGGGAAACTAAGAGAGCGGCTGTCTGTCAGTAGCCAATCAATTGTCGCTTCACATTCGCCCACACGGCGGGCACCGATACATTCGGCTATGGATTCAATCGTATATGACATAGTTCTGTTTCTTTTTGAAAATCTAAGTACGGGTATTTTCCGATAAGTCGTTCTATTTTTAACACTATTTGTCCTAAAAAGCGTTGATACGCTTCCGATTCGGGATGAAAGGGTTTATGCGCCATATCTTTGCGGATATCCTCCACTTCTGTCATAACCTGCTTTGTTTCAGCAGAAAAAAAGGAATCAGAAAAGCATTTCCACAGGTAGTTCACGGCCAATGGAGACGGATGCAACATATCATCGGCATAAAACCGGTAATCGCGCAATTCGTCAAGTACTATCTCGTAAGCAGGAAAGTAGAAAACCTGCTTCGGAAACAATTGCTGCAAGCGGTCGATTGTAAGCAACAGGGTCGATTTACTAAGTTGATTGGCATGCATTCCGTCACGAATATGCCGGATCGGGCTGACTGTAAAGAGAATCTTCAGATTCGGATTACGTGCCGTCATACCGGCAATCAATGAAGTGTATTCGTTCACAATCTCATCGACCGACAGGAGCCGGCGGTTAAAATTGCTTTCCGGCAGCTTGTGGCAGTTGGACACTACCCTCCCCGTTTCTTTCTGTTCATAGACGTAGGCGGTGCCGAAAGTCAACATCAACCAATCCAGTTGATGAACCGTCTTATAGGCCTGCTGCAAACGATGATTTATATTCCGGATGACCTCGCCCGCCGTAGCTGCGGAGAATGAGCCATGATGCATCGGGCTATGCCAACACTCCTTATAAGCAAATAAATCTTCCTCCTGATACACCTTCCCTTTTAATATTTCAACTAAGGCTGTTGAAACAGAAAAGGGATTGTAGAGAATACCAAAAGGATTCACATCTACCCTGAATTTGTTTTCCGCCAGTTGCCTACCCATGTTTTCTGCAAAACAGGAGCCCAGCAGAAGTATTTGTCCGGCATGAGTAACAGGCGGCAAGCTTGCGGGCAGTTCAACCTTCGTTCGAAAATCCATATATTTTTTCTCCTTATTAATTCCTTTTCACGAAGCAAAAGTACAATAAAGATGTGTATTCCATTTCAGGTTCCACATTCTTTTCGTATTTTTGCACTAAATTTCCTAGAATCATGAATAATGAACCGATATATAACTTGCTAAACACTATTGATTACCCCGAAGATCTACGGAAACTAAACGTAGAACAACTACCGGAAGTATGCAATGAACTGAGGCAAGACATTATTAAAGAGCTATGCTGCAATCCGGGACATTTCGCTGCGAGTTTGGGGACAGTGGAATTGACCGTAGCCTTACACTACGTCTACAATACGCCTTATGACCGTATTGTGTGGGATGTGGGTCATCAGGCATACGGACACAAGATTCTTACGGGACGACGGGAAGCTTTCTCCACCAACCGGAAGTTGGGAGGAATCCGTCCTTTTCCTTCACCGGAGGAGAGTGAATACGATACTTTCACCTGCGGACATGCATCCAATTCTATTTCTGCTGCTCTCGGCATGGCAGTTGCCGCTGCTCAGAACGGAGATTCCAACCGTCATGTCATAGCTGTCATCGGTGATGGTTCGATGAGTGGCGGACTGGCTTTCGAGGGACTGAACAATTCATCAACCACCTCGAACAACCTGCTCATTATCTTGAATGATAACGACATGGCAATCGACCGTAGTGTTGGCGGTATGAAACAGTATCTTTTCAACATGACAACTTCCAACCGCTACAACCAGCTACGTTTCAAGTTGTCACGAATGCTGTTCAAACTCGGTATTTTAAACGAAGAACGCCGCAAAGCCCTTATACGTTTCGGCAACAGCCTGAAATCAATGGCTGCACAACAACAAAACATTTTCGAGGGAATGAACATCCGCTACTTCGGTCCTATCGACGGACACGATGTGAAGAACCTCGCCCGCATATTACGGGATATAAAAGACCTGCAAGGACCTAAAATCCTGCACTTACATACCATAAAAGGAAAAGGATTCGCCCCGGCAGAGATGCACGCTACCGAATGGCATGCGCCCGGCAAGTTCGATCCTGTCACCGGCGAGCGTTTTATTGCCAATACGGAAGGAATGCCTCCTCTCTTTCAGGATGTTTTCGGAAATACGCTTGTGGAACTGGCCGAAGCCAATCCTAAAATTGTAGGCGTTACCCCGGCCATGCCCAGTGGCTGTTCGATGAACATACTGATGTCTAAAATGCCTAAACGGGCTTTCGATGTAGGAATTGCCGAAGGACACGCCGTCACCTTCTCCGGAGGTATGGCAAAAGACGGTTTGCAACCTTTCTGCAACATCTATTCTTCGTTCATGCAGCGGGCTTATGATAATATCATCCACGATGTAGCTATCCAGAACTTGCCTGTTGTCTTTTGTCTCGACCGTGCCGGACTGGTAGGCGAAGACGGGCCTACTCATCACGGAGTTTTTGACATGGCTTATCTGCGTCCGATACCTAACCTGACGATTGCATCGCCTATGGATGAACATGAATTACGCCGTCTGATGTACACAGCCCAACTGCCTGACAAAGGTCCGTTTGCCATACGTTACCCCAGAGGTCGCGGAGTATTAGTCGACTGGAAATGTCCGCTCGAAGAAATTACCGTAGGTAAGGGACGGAAATTGAAGGACGGTAAAGACCTCGCAGTTATCAGCATAGGTCCTATCGGAAATAAAGCGGCTACTGCCATTGCCCGTGCCGAAACCGAATCGGGCAAAAGCATTGCACATTACGATTTAAGATTCCTCAAACCACTGGATGAAGGACTGCTGCACGAGGTAGGCCGGAAGTTCCGCCACATCGTTACCATAGAAGATGGAGTGATTCAGGGAGGAATGGGAAGTGCCGTACTCGAATTTATGGCCGACCATGAATATACTCCGACCGTGAAACGTATCGGAATCCCGGATAAATTCGTTCAACATGGCACAATAGCACAACTATACCAACTCTGCGGAATGGATGAAGACAGCATCACTAAAGAACTTTTAAAGCAATGCGCACTTCAGCTAAGCATGAGTGGAGTTAAAGAATTAACCAACTGAAAATGAAGATTATTATTGCAGGGGCCGGTAACGTAGGCACCCACCTGGCTAAATTATTGTCCCGGGAAAAACAGGATATCATCCTAATGGACGATGACGAGGAAAAACTAACCGCACTTAGTTCCAACTTCGATTTGCTGACGGTCACCGCCTCCCCTTCTTCTATTTCCGGTTTAAAGGAAGTAGGTGTGAAAGAAGCCGACTTGTTCATTGCCGTCACCCCGGACGAGAGCAGGAACATGACCGCTTGTATGCTGGCTACCAACTTAGGAGCCAAAAAGACCGTTGCCCGCATCGACAACTACGAATATCTTCTGCCCAAAAATAAAGAATTCTTTCAGAAACTGGGCGTAGACTCCCTGATTTATCCGGAAATGCTTGCCGCTAAAGAAATCGTATCTTCCATGCGCATGAGCTGGGTACGCCAATGGTGGGAGTTCTGTGGAGGTGCTCTGATCTTAATAGGTACCAAGATGCGTGAAAAAGCGGAGATTCTGAATATTCCACTCTATGAATTAGGTGGCCCGAATATCCCCTACCATGTGGTAGCCATTAAGCGTGGAACAGAAACAATTATCCCGCGTGGAGATGACGTTATCAAATTGCATGATATTGTTTATTTTACGACCACCCGCAAATATATCCCTTATATCCGGAAAATTGCCGGTAAAGAAGATTACGCCGATGTGCGTAATGTGATGATTATGGGCGGAAGCCGCATTGCTGTCCGTACTGCACAATACGTACCGGACTATATGCAGGTGAAAATCGTAGATAACGATATCAACCGTTGCAACCGCCTGACTGAGTTATTGGATGACAAGACTATGATTATCAACGGAGACGGCCGTGACATGGATCTTCTGATTGAAGAAGGGTTGAAGAATACAGAAGCCTTCGTCGCCCTGACCGGAAATTCCGAAACCAACATTCTTGCCTGTCTTGCCGCTAAACGTATGGGCGTGGAAAAGACGGTGGCAGAAGTAGAAAACATTGATTATATCGGCATGGCCGAAAGCCTTGACATCGGTACGGTTATTAACAAAAAGATGATTGCCGCCAGCCATATTTACCAAATGATGTTGGATGCGGATGTATCCAATGTGAAATGCCTGACTTTTGCCAATGCGGACGTTGCAGAATTCACTGTACCGGAAGGTGCAAAAATCACCAAACACCTGATTAAAGACCTGGGACTCCCGAAGGGAACTACCATCGGAGGAATGATCCGCAACGGAGAAGGTATCTTGGTGACGGGTGATACACAAATCCGTCCCGGCGACCATGTAGTCGTATTCTGTCTGAGTATGATGATTAAAAAGATTGAGAAGTTCTTTAATTAAGCATAAGATAACTAAACCAATTTATGATTAATTCAAAGATGATATTCCGGATTCTGGGCTTTCTGCTTCTGATAGAAACAGCGATGCTGTTATGTTGTGGAGCGGTCTCTCTTTTTTATAAAGAGAATGACTTGCAGAGTTTCCTGATTTCATCTGCTGTCACAGCCTGTATTGGCTTTCTGCTGCTTGCCATCGGGAAAGACGCTGTGAAATCCTTGAATCGCCGTGATGGATATGTCATCGTCAGCGCAGCATGGGTTACCTTTTCCCTTTTCGGAATGTTACCTTATTATATAGGAGGATATATTCCCAATGTTGCGGATGCATTTTTTGAAACGATGTCCGGATTTA
>OHSZ01000414.1_pt1 | contig 17165 bp, 18 predicted proteins | sample 1578791 | NCBI WGS metagenome assembly OHSZ01 (sample SAMEA3879551, study PRJEB24766) | human gut metagenome | biome: human-associated habitat; feature: feces | place: USA | collected 1985/1987 | reverse complement strand
ATGCTTCCAGCAGTTTCTTGATATCATGAAAATGCAGACCTGTGGTTGGTTCATCAAATACAAAAATAAACTTTGCAAAAATAAATGAACAATTGGAACAAATAAAAGAAATTAGTGAAGAGATATATATAATGGAAAAAGAACAAGATATTGTTGAAAATACTAGCAAAGAGGGAAAAGAAAATGACAATAAAACTAGTAAACAAGAAAAACTAAAAGAAAAAATAAAAACTATGGAAGAAGACTGGAAAAGTATAAATAATAAGACTGCACTTTACATAGAGCACGAAGAATTAGAAAAAGCAAATGTGTCTATGGTAAAATTTAAAAGATATATTCAATTAGAAGAATATACAGAAGCAATTGCAGAATTAGAAAATTGCAAATATATTCTAGACCATATAAGAGATAAAGAAGCAATGCAGATTATTAACTTATTTTAAAAAATCAAATCCAAATTATTAAAAATTGCGGTATGGTGTGCTTAACCAGAGATTCTAAATGATTCTTTAAAAGTCACTTTTACATTAAATTTTAAAATTTGAATTTGATTACATTACTCTATAAAAGATGATAGTGCTAAAATATTCTAAACAATAAACCAGTAAAAAATATGTATGCATATCTATAAAACTTTGTGTTTGAAAATTGTTTTTTGTTGTACTCGAAAAAAGATTTTAAGGCACTGCGTTTATCAAAAATAGTAATCAAAAAACTCTCTTTATACTTAGGAAAACTTAACAAAGTTACAGGCCACATGTGCTTTACGATTATGTCTTTTTCCTTATCATTTAAATTAAATAGTTTTTCTGCATTATATAAAGCAATTTGAGGGTGAAGAAAAGCATGAAAATGTTTTAAATGCAGTTTCTTTTTAGAACCTCTCCAGTCATACAAAAATAAATCGTGTAGCATTGCACCTCTAGCTGCAGAAACATAATCCCAGCCATATTTTTTGCAAAATAAATATGACCAATAGGCAACTTCTAAACAATGTTCATAACAAGAACAATCGTAGTGTTGCCTAAAATTTTTCATCTGTTTTACAGTAGGATTTTCTAAAATATCTTTTGTTATATTTAAAAATTCGATTATATTATCATAGTTATATGTATGTACACTAACTTTTTTTTCTCTAACTTTTAAAGTTTGCATCTTATGTTATTACCTCTATGTTCATTTCTTAAATTTATTATAAACACAATAAAAGTCTATGTCAATAAAAAAATAAGAGATTAAAATGGTATTTTCTTGCAATATTTTTAAAAATAATACTAGACAAAAACACTTGTTTGTGCTATCATTGGTTCAATGAAGTTTTTATCATTATAGCTATGAAAAAATTTTTGTTATAAATTAAAAATGAATTTGCAAAGCAAGAAATGGAATTACTTATGATTGATTTAAAACAGAGTGTTCAATATATTAAGGGTGTTGGACCGAGTAGGGCAAAGTTATTAAGCCTGCTTGGTGTAAATACTGTTGAAGATTTGATTAATTATTATCCGAGAACGTATGAGGATAGAACAAAAATAAAAAAGATAGAGGAGCTTCAAGATGGAGAAGATGCTCTTATTGAGGCTGTGACTGTAACTGCTGCAACCGTTTTTAAATTAAGAAGAAATATGTCTGTTTCAAAAGTTATGGTGCAGGACGATACTGGTAGATGTTTAATTACGTGGTTTAATCAGGATTATATGAGAAATGTAATTCATGCACATGAAAAATATAGATTTTTTGGAAAAGTTACTAAAAAACTGGGGCAAATAGAAATGGCGTCACCTGTTTTTGATGAGGAAGGAAAAAGCAAGAATACAGGTAAAATTGTGCCTGTTTATTCTACTACAAAAGGATTGTCAGACTCAGCAATAAGACAAGCTGTTGAAAATGCACTTTCGATGGTAAATGCAAAATTACAAGAAACATTACCAGAATATATAACTAAAGATTATCATTTAATGGAACTAGATCAAGCAGTAAGAGAAATTCACTTTCCAAGCAAAATGGAAAATTTGGCGAGAGCAAGAAATAGGTTAGTATTCGAAGAATTGCTAACATTTCAACTTGCTTTATTAAGCTTGAAGGAACAATATGATAATGAAATAAGAGGCATAAAATACAGCAAAGATGTACATATGTCAGACGTAATAAATACATTACCATTTAAATTAACAAAAGCTCAACTAAGAGTTCTTGAAGAAATAGACAATGACATGGAATCGGAAAAGCCGATGAATAGGCTTTTACAGGGAGACGTTGGTTCTGGTAAGACTGTAGTTGCAATGATTGCAGCATATAAGGCTGTGAAGAGTGGATATCAAGTTGCAGTAATGGCTCCAACAACAATACTTGCAACACAGCACATAAATAATTTTAATAAAATATTAGAGCCATTTGGAATACGTTGTGGGTTACTAGTAAGCAGTCTAACAAAAAAACAGAAAGGCATACTCCTAGAAAAATTAAAAAATGGTGAAATAGACATATTAATTGGAACTCATGCTCTTTTACAAGAAAATGTAGAGTTTAAAAATGTAGGACTAGTAGTAACAGATGAGCAACACAGATTTGGCGTAAAACAAAGAAGTGTAATTGCTGGTAAAGGAAAAAATCCAGATGTACTAGTAATGACTGCAACTCCTATTCCGAGAACACTAGCGATAATAGTATATGGAGATTTGGATATTTCCATAATAGATGAACTGCCACCAAACAGGAAAAAGATTGATACAATAGCAGTAAAAGAAAATATGACAGATAGAATAATTCAGTTTATAAAGAAAAATGTGGACGAAGGCAGACAAGCATACATAGTATGTCCATTCGTGGATGAAAACGAAGAAATGATGGATGTAAAATCTGTAGAAAAACTAGCAGAAAATTATAAGAACGAAGTGTTTAAGGATTATAATGTAGAAATATTACATGGAAAAATGAAACCAAAAGATAAAGAACAAGTAATGCAAGACTTCAAAGAAAATAAAATAAGCATACTAATTTCTACAACTGTAATTGAGGTGGGGGTGGATGTACCAAATGCAAACATAATGGTAATAGAAAATGCTGAAAGATTTGGTTTGGCACAGTTACACCAATTAAGAGGAAGAGTTGGAAGAGGAGAATTTAAGTCATATTGTATACTAAAATATAACAGTAATTCTGCAATAGTAAGAGAAAGAATGAAAACAATGACAACAACAGAAGATGGCTTTAAAATAGCAGAAAAAGACTTAGAACTAAGAGGCTCTGGAGAATTCTTCGGAACAAAACAACATGGACTACCAGAATTCAGAATAGCAAATATATTTGAAGATGTTAAAATACTAAAATTAGTACAAGAACTTGCACTAAAAATAGAAATGAATGATCCAAAACTAGAAAAAGAAGAAAACAAAAAATTAAAGGCATTAGTAAATAGAGTAAGAGAAGAAAGAATAGAATTATAAGAAAATTTCTGAAAACCCTTGCATTTTTTCCATAAAAAGGGTATAATAATATTGACATAAGAAGTACGGCAGAAGAGTGGAAACAAATTCCACTCTTCTACAATGTTATAAGACAACATTTAATATGAATATAGGGAGGTATATCTTGTCTAAAATAGAAGAAAAAGTAGAAGAGCTCGTTACAAAGCCAATAAATGAACTTGGTTACAGAGTATACGATGTTATGTACGTAAAAGAAGGCAAAGACAATTATTTAAGAATATTTATAGATAATGATACTGGAATTAGTTTAGATGATTGCGAAAAGGTAAACAATGCAATTACAGATATGCTAGATGAAGCGGATTATATAAAAGACCAATATTTTCTTGAAATTTCGTCTTCTGGAGTAGAAAGACATATTAGAAAAGATTCGCAGTTGCAAGAACATATTGGAAAAGATATAGATGTGAAATTGTTTAAACCATTAAATAAGCAAAAAGAGCTTGAGGGAAATCTTAAACAATTTGACGAAAAGACCATTACATTAATCATAAATGAAGAAGAAATTACAATAGAAAGAAGTAACATTAGCTCGATGAAAAGGGCTTTTAAATGGTAATAATATAATTGAAAGGAATGATTGGAAAATGAAGAAGAATGTAAAAAAGGTAGAAAACAAAGGAATTGATAGTACAGAATTAATAATGGCACTAGATGAACTTGAAAAAGAAAGAGGAATAAAAAAAGACTATGTTATAGAATCTATAGAAACAGCTTTAGTTACAGCATATAAGAGAAATTTTGATGTTACGTCAGATAACGTAAAAATTACTCTAAACCGTGAAACAGGTGAGACACACGTTTATGAAGAACTTAATGTAGTAAACGAAGTTGAAGATTGGGACACACAAATTTCAGTAGAAGATGCTAAGAAAATTGACCCAAGATATAATGAGGGAGATGTTGTTGAAAAAGAATTAATGCCAAAGAATTTTGGTAGAATTGCAGCTCAAACAGCAAAGCAAGTTATAGTACAAAGAATAAGAGAAGCTTCAAGAGAAGTAATATTTAGCGAATTCAACGAGAAAAAAGGTGAAATAGTTTCTGGTATAGTACAAAAAGTTGATAAGAACATTGTTGTATTAGATTTAGGAAAAATTGAAGGTATAATGCCAATTAAAGAGCAAATACCAACAGAACATTACTATGTAAATCAAAAATTAAGAGCATGTGTTGCAAATGTTGAAAAAGGTGCAAAAGGCTCAACACAAATAATAGTTTCAAGAGCAAATAATGATTTCTTAAGAAAATTATTCGAGCTTGAAATTCCAGAAATTTATGAAGGTTTAATCGAAATTAAGAGTATTTCAAGAGACCCAGGAAAGAGATGTAAAGTTGCAGTATATTCTCCAAATGAAAACATAGACCCAGTTGGTTCTTGTGTTGGACAAAAAGGAATTCGTATTCAAAATATAATAAATGAATTAAGCGGAGAAAAAATAGATGTAATAGAATGGAACGAAGATCCATCTACATACATTGCAGAAGCTTTACTTCCAGCAAAAGTTATGGCTGTTGATATTAAAGATGAAGAAAGATTTGCCCAAGTAATAGTTCCAGATGATCAATTATCATTAGCTATTGGTAAAGCAGGACAAAATGCAAGACTTGCAGCTAAATTAACAAACTGGAAAATAGATATAAAGAGTGAATCTCAATTTAGAGAAATGATACAAGAGCTACAAGCAAATGGTGAAGAAAAAGAAGAAACTGCAGATGCAGAAAACGTTGATGAAACAAATGTAGAAGAGGCAAACGAAGTAGAAAACGTTGAAACATCAGAAGAAAATAAAGACGAAGAATAAAAGGAAGTGTGATACTTGAAGAAAATACCACAAAGAACTTGCTTAGGTTGCAATGAAGCAAAACCTAAAAATGAATTGATAAGAATTGTAAAGCAGAGTGATGGCAAAATATTCGTAGACAAAACAGGAAAGGCTGAAGGACGAGGTGCATATATATGTAATAATGTAGAATGTTTGGAAAAGGCCATAAAGTCAAAGAGATTGAGCAGAAGCTTTGAAACAGAAATAAACAACGAAATTTATGAAAGCTTAAGAGGTGTAATTATTGATAAATAGAGAAAATAAAAAGGAATTAAGCACAAGAATAAATATAGGGGGTGGAATTATTGGGTAAAATAAAAATTCACGAACTAGCAAAAGAAATAGGAATGTCAAGCAAAGATGTACTTGAAAAAGCAAAGTCGCTAGGCATAGATGTAACAAGCCATTTAAGTAATGTGACAGATGAACAAGCAACAGAAATTAGAAATGCATATTCAAAAAATAATAAAAATAATGTGAAAAAGGAAAATAAAGTGGAAAATAAGAAAGAAACAAAAAAAGAAACAAAGAAAGATAACAAAAAAGATACTCCAGTAATTATTAGAAGAGAAGTTATATTAAATGATGAAGAGGATTCTAAGAAAGACAATAAGAAAGCTGAAGAAAGAAAAGATGTAGGTTTTGTAAAAAGAAGAAATAACAACGATTATAACATTGTTTACAGAAATAAACCTAATAAACCTCTTACAGTAAATGAATTATTTGGACTTGGTAAAAAAGAAGAAAAGCCAAAGGCAGATGTAAAAGCCGAAACTGCAAAGAAAGAAGAAGTTAAGAAAGAAGAAAGTACTGCTAAAGCTACTACAACCGAAGTAAAAACAGAAACTGCAAAAGTAGAAAAAGCCGAAACTACAAAGGCAGAAACAGTAAAGGCTGAAACTGTAAAAACAGAAGATCCAAAGCCAGAAGTTAAAGCAGAAGTAAAGCAAGAAGCTGTAAAAGCAGAAAGTTCTAAACCTGAAGTTGTAAAGAATGATAGAACCGAATTTCATGACAGAAATGACAATTATAGAGGCGAAAATTCTAGAAAGGATTCTTTCCAAAGAAGAAATAACTTCAATAATGGAAATAGAGAATTTGGAAATAATAATGGTAACAGAGACTTTAGCAATAACAGAAACCAATTCCAAAGAAACAATAACTTCAATAGAAATGATAGATTCCAAAATAACAATCAATCAAGAGATGGTTACAGACAAAATAATCAAAATGGACAAAACAATAGATTTAATAATGGCAATAATGGTTATAATAAAAATAACCGTGATAATAACGGATTTAACAGAAATAACCGTGACAACAATGGCTTTAACAGAAATAATAATCGTGATAATAATGGCTTTAACAGGAACAACAATGGTGGTTTCAATAGGAGACCATTAGATGAGAAGAGATTAGACAAGAAAATTAACGATATATTAGAGACTGAAATTGTTGAAAAAGAAAGCCAAAGAGATTATTCTACCAAGGCAAGTTTCAAGGCTAAGAGCAATAAATATGATGAAAATAAACAAAATAAGAATAAGTCTAGAAGATTCAATGGTGAAGAAGAATATGATGAGGGCAAGTTAAAGAATTTAAAACAAGTAGATAAGCTTTCTAACATGTTTGGAGACCAAGAAGGTGGAATGCTTGATTACTACGATTTATCAACAGAACGCGGTAAGAAGGGTAAACGTAAAAACCAGAAAAATACTGAGGAAAGAAATAAGCAAAAAATATTTAAGCTAACAGAAATAACAATTCCAGAGAACATAAGTGTTAAAGACCTAGCAACAGAGTTAAAGAAAACAAGTGGTGAAGTAATAACAAAGCTTATGGGATTAGGAATAATGGCAACTATAAACCAAGAGCTAGATTTTGATACAGCATTCTTAGTAGCAGAAGAATTTGGTGTAACAGCTAATAAGAAGGAAGAAGTTAAAGAAGAAGATATACTATTTGACGAGTCAGAAGATAAGGCAGAAGACTTAGTTCAAAGAGCTCCAGTAGTTGTTGTTATGGGACACGTTGACCATGGTAAGACATCACTTCTAGATGCAATTAGAAAAACAAATGTAATAGAAGGCGAAGCCGGAGGAATTACACAACATATTGGTGCATATAAGGTATCAATAAATGGAAGAGAAATTACATTTTTGGATACACCAGGACACGAGGCATTTACAAGTATGCGTGCTAGAGGTGCTCAAATTACAGATGTTGCAATACTTGTTGTTGCAGCAGATGATGGTGTAATGCCACAAACTGTTGAAGCTATAAATCATGCTAAAGCAGCCGGAATTCCAATAATAGTTGCAATAAACAAAATTGATGTACCAGGAGCTAACCCAGAAAAGGTAAAACAAGAATTAATGAAATATGAATTAGTTCCAGAAGAATGGGGTGGAGATACAGTATTTGTAGAAATTTCTGCAAAACAACATATCAACATAGACCAATTACTAGAAATGGTATTATTAGTTTCAGACATGCAAGATTTAAAAGTAAATCCAAATAAGCAAGCTAAAGGTGTTGTAATAGAAGCAAGACTAGATAAAGCAAAAGGTCCTATCGCATCTGTATTAGTACAAAGAGGAAGCTTAGACGTTGGAGATACAGTAGTTGTTGGAACATCAATTGGTAGAATTAGGGCAATGAAAGACGATAAAGGAAAACGTGTTAAGTGTGCAGGTCCTTCTACACCAGTAGAAATTATGGGACTTACAAAAGTACCAGAAGCAGGAGAAACTTTCTATGAAGTTAAAGATGAAAAAATGGCTAAACACTTAATAGAAAGAAGAGAAAGAAAAGCAAGAGAAGATGCTATGAATGCATACAACAAAGTAACATTAAGCAATCTATTCGAGCAAATGGAACACGAAAACTTAAAACAATTAAATATAATTGTAAAAGCAGATGTTCAAGGTACAGCAGAAGCATTAAAGCAATCTCTTGAAAAACTATCTGACAACGAAGTTGCAGTAAAAGTAATACACTCAAATGCAGGAGCTATAAATGAATCTGATGTTAACCTAGCAAAAGCTGCAAAGGCTATAATAATAGGATTTAACGTAAGACCAAATGCAACAGCAAAAGAAGTTGCAGAAAAACAAGGAGTAGAAATCAAGTTATATTCTGTAATTTATCAAGCATTAGAAGATGTTGAAGCTGCAATGAACGGCTTACTAGACCCAGTTTACGAAGAAAAAGTAATCGGAAATGTAGAAGTAAGACAAACATTCAAAGTTTCAAATGTTGGAACAATCGCTGGTGGATATGTAAAAGACGGAAAAGTTGAAAGAAATGCAGGAGTAAGAGTAATAAGAGAGGATGTTGTAATACACGAAGGCAAACTTGCATCATTAAAGAGATTTAAAGATGACGTTAAAGAAGTTGCTAAAGGGTTCGAATGTGGTCTTCAAATTGAGAATTACAACGATATTAAAGAAGGCGACATTATAGAAGTATTCGTAATGGAAGAAATAAAAAGAACTAAAAAATCAAAAGTACAACAAATTTCACAAGAACATGTAATGAATAATAAATAATTGCTTTCTAGGAAATAATTTATTTTAGAAAATTTGCCATGTCGTGCTTGGTCGGGGCTCATTCGACCCCTCTAGGCGCACTCCAGACAAATTTTCTAAAATGTAAATTATTTCCCAATAAAGTAAAAATGTATTTGTTTCCAAAACGTAGGAAAGGAATTTTAGAGAAAATGAGTAAAAATGAAGCTAGACTTGGCAGAGTTAATGAAGAATTAATGAAAGCCTTAAGCCAAATAATAACTTATGAATTGAAAAATCCTGATGTTACAGGAATGATAAGTGTTACAAGAGTAAAGGTAACACCAGACTTAAAATATGCGAAAGTATATGTAAGTATGTTAAATTCAAAAAGTGTAGAAAAAACTATGCAAGGGTTAAAAGACTCTGCAGGCTTTATGAGATCACAAGTTGCTAGAATGGTAAATTTAAGAATTACTCCAGAGCTTGTATTTGAATATGATGATTCAATAGAACATGGAGAAAGAATTGATAACATTTTAAAGCAAATTAGTGAACAAGATAAGGCAATAAAAGAGAAAAAATAATATTTTTAGGGACAGCACAACTTTTATTATGCGGTCCCTAAAAGTCTATATAGGAAGGAACAAAAATGACTTTAGATAATATTTTAGAAGAAATAAAAAAAGCAAATACCATTGCAATAGTAGTACATGAAAATCCAGATGGTGACGCCATTGGAAGTGCACTTGCTATGAAATTGGCATTGGAGCAATTAAACAAAGAAGCAGACGTAATAATACCAGAGTATCCAAGTGCATTCAGCTTTTTGCCAGGAGTAGAAGAAATAAAGAAAGAATCTGAGATACAAGAATACGATTTAGCAATAGCTTTAGATTGTGCAAGCATTAAGTTATTAAATGGATTTGCAAAATATTTTGATAATGCAAAAGTAAAGGTTGCAATAGACCACCACAGTAGTAACACAATGTATGCAGATTACAACTTCATAAGCCAAGATTCACCAGCATGTGCCCAACTATTATTAGTCGCATTTAGTTACTTTGGAATAGAAGTTACTAAAGAAATAGGAACTTGCATCTTAGCAGGAATAATCACAGATACAGGTGGATTTAGATACTCAACAGTTACAGCAGAAACTTTTAGATTTGTTGCAGAACTATGCGAAAAAGGTGTAAAAGTATCACAAATATATGATAAGGTATATTCAAGCAAGACAAGAGCTAAATTTGAATTACATAGAATTGCACTTGAAAGACTTGAGTTTTTAGAAGATGGCAAAATAGCCTACACATACATAACAAAGGCAGACGAAGAAAAAGTTGGAGCCGAAAACGGAGACTACGACGGAATTGTAGAAAATGGTAGAGATGTTGAAGGCGTTGAAGTTTCACTATTCTTAAGAGAAACAAGCAAAGGAATAAAAGCATCAATACGTTCTAAAAACTATATAAATGCAGCAGAAGTTGCAATGATGTTTAGTGGTGGCGGACATTTACGTGCAGCAGGTTGTAGCAATTTACCAGGAACCATAGAACAAGTAAAAAACCAGATGATAAACAGAATAAGAAGCTGCCTAAAATAAATTTTGTCGCCCAATAGGGACGCCCTTTCGCCAAATAGGGACGCCCCTTTTTGGGTGAAAGGAGCATTAAATTGAACGGAATAATTTTAATAAATAAAGAAAAAGGCTGTACATCGCATGATGTGGTTTATAAAGTAAAAAAACTAACAAATTCTAAAGTAGGACATACTGGTACATTAGACCCTAATGCAACAGGTGTATTACCACTTTTAATTGGAGAAGCAACTAAAATTTCTAAATATTTAATAAACCATGATAAAGAATATGAAGTTGTATTAGAATTAGGCAAAAAAACTTCGACAGCAGATGTAGAGGGAGAAGTAATAGAAGAAAAAGAAGTCCCAGCTAAAAGCCTAGAAGAGCAATATGTAAAAGAAATTTTTAAAACATTTATTGGAAAACAAGAACAAACTCCACCAATTTATTCTGCAATAAAAATAAATGGGAAAAAGCTATATGAATATGCAAGAAAAGGACAAGAGGTAAAATTAGAGCCAAGACAAATAGAAATATATGATATTGAGCTTCTAAACATAAATAAAACAGAAAAACAAATAAGCTTTAGAGTGCAATGTTCAAAAGGAACTTACATAAGGAGTTTATGCGAGGATATAGCAGAAAAGCTTGGAACAGTTGGCTTAATGAAAGAGTTAAAAAGAACTGTGGTTGGAGATTTTAAAATAGAAAATGCAATTACTGTAGAAGAATTAAAAGAAAAAATAGAAAATAAAGACTACTCTTGCATAATTTCTATAGAAGAAATATTTAAACATAATAATAGAATAGACCTAAATACACAAGATTATAGCAAATATGTAAATGGAGTAAAGCTAGATATAGAAAATTGTAAAATAACAGAATTTGATGTGACACGAAGAAATGTTAAAGAAGAAACACAGAAAAACAATTTAACAGATGAAACATGTAGAATATACTTAGACAATAAATTTATAGGACTTGGAATTGTTAGTGAAAATAAATTAAAAAGAGATTTGATTATACAAGACTAACAGTATGAGAAAATATAAAAAGACGAAATTCAACAAAAAATGACAAATTTGAAAAATAAGAAAAGATTATTGTACTGGTGTAGAACGATGATATTATTCAGATTGAATAAATAATACTTTATTTGAAAGAATAAAACGAACTTGCCAAGGAATTAGAGGATGCTGTAAATGAAAGTGGTAGTAATTCAGACGATTTATTGATAAGATTAGCTTTTATAAGTTAGTCTTTTTTATACTAAATATTTCATATGTGACTAAATGAAAAATTTTACGTCAGTATAGATGAAGGAGATAAAATGGAAGACAACGAAATAATTGAACTTTACTGGAAACGTGATGAAGTGGCAATACTAGAAACAGATAAGAAATATGGAAAATATTGTAGTAAGATAGCTTATAACATATTAGCAAGTGTTGAAGATTCGGAAGAATGCGTTAATGATACATATTTGCATGCGTGGAATGCGCTTCCACCTAATAGACCTAATATTTTTAAGGCTTTCCTAGCAAAAATTACAAGGAATTTGGCTCTTGATAAATATGATAGTAAAACTGCACAAAAAAGAAATAATTCAATGGATTTAGTTTATGAAGAATTAGAAGATTGCATACCAACGTATAGTATGGAGAAAGAAATTGAACACAATGAACTTGTGAAAGAGCTTAATATGTTTTTAGAAAATCTGTCAAAGGAAAAAAGAGTGATATTTCTCGAGAGATACTGGTATATGAGTTCGATTAAAGATATAGCAATAAAACATAGTCAAAAAGAAAGTAAAACGAAAATGGAATTATTAAGAATGAGAAATGCCTTAAGAAAATATTTGGAGGAGAGAGGTGAAATGGTATGAATTCAAAAGATTTATTAAGAGCTTTTGGCGATATTGATGAAAAATATCTAGATGAAGAGCATGAGACACCAAAAGAGAAAAACAAAAAAGAATTTTATATTAAGATTATTAGAAATAAAAAAATTATCTATGGCTTATCATCGGCTTGTGCGGTATTTATATTAGGTATTGGAATATTGGCTGTACAGAAGAAGTCGAATAATAACGTGACGAAAGCTGAAAATGAAATAATGGTTAGTAGTCAAAATATGAATGTAATGTTAGAAATTAATCCGATGCAAGGTGCCTCAATGGCAAAATTAGATGCAGATGTACAGACCGTTGAAATAAGTAGCTCGCCAGAAAAATTTGGATTTATTAATAATATTGCATTGCCAAGTGAATATAAATTAGAAAATAGTTATGAAATTTATACAAGAGAAAATTATGATACTGCTGAATATAGTTTATTGCATGATTACGTATTTAATTATAGTAAGGACTATGAAAATACTATTAAAGTAGCTTTTTCGGAAGTAGGAGAACCAATAAGAGATTATTTCTTAGATGACAGTAAAAAAATATCAAAAATTGGTGATGTAGATGTTATTATATCTCAATATGAAAAGATGTATGTAGCAACATTTAAATGTAAAGAAATATATTTTGACATAGAAACAAATGGAATAACAGAGGAAGAATTAGTAAATCTATTGGAAAGCATAATAAAATAATAAATGAAGGACTACATTAAACTGTGTAGTTCTTTTTACGTGTTGATAAAAGAGAGATTTTGTGGTATAAATTAAAATTGATAATTTATATAGGAGTTTATATTATGAAGATTATAACATTATGTGGAAGTTTGAGATTTCAAGAATGTATGATGCGCACTGCTGAAAAAATGGCGTTGTTAGGCAATTGCGTTCTGACACCGATATATCCAACTTCTGAAAATACGGAAAGAACAGAAGAACAATTAGCAATGTTAAAAGAAGAGCATTTTAAGAAAATAGAATTATCTGATGTTATATTAGTGATAAATGTAGATGATTATATTGGATATAGCACAAATTTGGAAATAGAATATGCAAAAAAATTAAATAAAGAAATTTTATATTATACAGATTTGATAAAGACTAAAACAATAAAGGTATAGTAAAAGGAGGAATATTAAATGATAAAACATATTGTAATGTGGAAATTTAAAGACGGTGAAAAGGAGAACATGAAGAAATTTTTAGAAGGATTAAATAGTTTGAAAAACATAATTCCAGAGATAAAATATATGGAGACTGGAATAAATATAAATCCTAAAAATGATTATGATGCAATCCTGATTTCTGAATTTGAAACTATGGATGATTTAGAAAAATATAAAAATAATCCTGAACATTTAAAAGTTTCAGCTTTATGTAAGCAAATAAGAATTGATAGACAAGCAATAGATTATGAATTTTAGGAGGAATAAAAATTATGCTTAAAGTAGTAGGAACTATGTTTTTTAATAATAGAAAATTGCTAATAGATAAACCAAGAAAAAGACCTACCTATCAAATGGTGGGAGGAAAGGTAGAAGAAGGGGAGAGCCCATTAGAAGCGGCTATTAGAGAGTGCCATGAGGAACTTGGAAACAAGGCTGTATTCGATGAAAAATTATTTGAATTAATAATGGAATTTGATGAAATTGCTACTAGTGATGGAAAAACTCCTATTCATTTTTATGTGTTTAAATATAATGGCGAATTAGACGGAGAGTTTACTACATCAGAGGAAATTGAAAGATTTAAGTGGTACTCATCAAATGATGGTACAGATATTTTATCAAACACACTAAAAAATGAGGTAATACCATATTGTATGAAAAATAATTTAATAGATTAAAATATAAAGGTAGCACATATAAATTTTGTATGTGCTATTTAAAAGATTTAAAATTATCGAAAAACGATAAAAAAGTATTGACAAACAAAAACATATGATATATACTGATGCCGAACAAGAAAAATGAGTGACTCATATAAATGAAAGGAAAATGTTAATATGAAGATTTTAGGAGAAAAAAGTTTATCATCTAAAGTTATAGTTGGATTAAAGGGTTTATTTACTATAATCAGTATTGTTGACTTACTAGTAATCGAAACAATTGTAAAAGTTATTATCGAGCTAATAGGCATGGAAAATGTAGAAAAAAGTGTGGCAAGTCTTATTCTATTTATAATGATTATAACTACTGGAATTATTGCACTTTTTATTATTTATCAATTTATAAAAATATTTCAACATTTGAAGGATAGTGATTTATTTTGTGAAAATAATGTAAAAAGACTGAGTACTATAAGTATATATTGTTTTGTGATAAGTACTATATATTTTATTACAGCAATATTTGCTATTGCAACAATAACAAAATATTTTCAAGAATTTGTATATTATATACTGTTTTCTCTGATAATTTTAGCAATAATTTTTTGTGTTGCTGGAATTGGAATAAAAATACTTAATGAAATATATAAGAAGGCAATTGAGTATAAAGAAGAAAATGATTTTACTATATAATGGAGGGAAGAAAGATGCCAATTATTGTTAATGTAGACGTAATGCTTGCAAAAAGAAAAATGTCCTCCGGTGAACTAGCAGAAAAAGTTGGAATAACACCTGCAAATTTATCTATATTAAAAACTAATAAAGCCAAAGCAATAAGATTTTCAACATTAGAAAAGATTTGTGAGGTATTGGATTGCAAGCCGGGAGATGTATTGGATTATGAAAAAGGAGCTGAAAAATAAATGGAGATTATAGGAAGTTTAATATTATCGCTTACGCAGTCAATATTATTTTATGGTAAGCAAATTGGAATTTCGATGTTAATATTTGAAGTGGTATGTAATGGAATTATTTTATTTGTACTTAACCAAAAAGAAAAGATACAGAACAAGGCTGGTTTATGGCTTATGGTTCCAATAGTATTGCTAAGTAGTACATATTTTATATTTGCTAATAGAACTTTTTATGTTGCAAATATATTTGTAATATTTGCTTTAAATTTTATCATGTATGTAATTTTAACTAATTTAAAAGGTACTTTAACTAATTACTTATATAAGACAGGATTGCTATTTACTGATACTGTGGGAGAATGGCAAGATGGATTGAAATTAAGTAAAGAAGTTGTAAATGAACATTTATCTGTAAAAAAGAAAACTGTAAATTTTAAGAAAATTGCTAAGTCAGTATTAATTGTTTGTGTTGTAGTTGGAATTGTATTAATATTGTTATCATCAGCCGATTCAATATTTGCAAATCTATTTTCTGGTATAGGGTGTATATTTACGCATATTAATACAGCAAATATATTTAATCTAATTTTGAGAATAGTAATTATGGTAATGGTATACTTCTTATTCTTAAGCTTTATTCTGAAAGTTCAAGATGAATTTGAAGAAGATGAATATAGACGAGAAGTAGAAGTAAAAGATACTTTTACAATAAAAATGCTTTTAGTAACATTAAATATTGTATACCTGGTATTCTGTTTTATACAAATACAGTCATTATTTGCTAAAATAAATATTCGAAATTCATTTGATTACGCAAATTATGCAAGAAGCGGATTCTTTCAATTGATGTTTGTATCTTTTATAAATTTGGCAGTAATATTAATATCAAATAGATATAATGCTAAAAAGGAAAAAAACATAAAAATACTAAATCTTATGTTAGTAGTGTTTACTATTATAATTGCAATATCGTCAATGTACAGAATGCATATGTATGAGATGGAATATGGTTTAACATATTTAAGAATGTTCGTTTATATCATACTAATTACCGAAATAATTGCATTTATTCCAATCGTAAAATATATTCTTGATGATAAGTTTGATTTTATGAAGTGGTGCTTTGGTATTTGCATTGGAGCTTATTGTGTGGCAAACCTTATGAATATTGAAAACATAATTGTAAGCAGAAATCTTACAAGAGAGAGTATTAGATCAATTGACTATAATTACTTATCAAATATTGCAAGTGAAGATAGTTATATTATATTGGAGGATAAACTACAAGACCAGAATATAGATTTAAAAGAAGAAACTGCAATTGAGAATATCTTAATAAATATAAAGAAAAATGAAAAAACATTAAGCTGGCAAGAATTTAACATTTCAAAGATGAGAATTCAAAAGAGAAGAACAAATATACAACGAATGAATTAAATAGTATACGATTTATATGATTAGACTTTATTACTGCCTATTATTAATGGGCAGTAATAGTTTGTATTATGCAAGAATATATAATATTAACTTAGGAGGAAAGAAAAATAATATGGGAGCAATAGAAATTTTATTAATTAGTATAGGACTTGCAATGGATGCATTCGCAGTTTCTGTTTGTAAAGGATTAGCAATGAAAAAAATGAACTGGAAAAAGGCTGCAATTATAGGATTGTATTTTGGAATATTTCAAGCTGTAATGCCAGTTATAGGTTATTTTTTAGGGACTACGTTTGAAAGATTTATAACATATGTGGATCACTGGATTGCTTTTATTTTATTAGTCGGAATTGGTATAAATATGGTAAAAGAAGCTTTTAATAATGAAAGTGAAAATAGGAATGATAATGTAGATATGAAAACAATGCTAGTTTTATCAATAGCAACTAGTATAGATGCATTGGCTATTGGAATTACTTTTGCATGTTTGAAAATACACATAGTAATGCCTGTTATAACAATAGGGTTGATAACATTTATAATTTCCGTAATAGGAGTAAAAATTGGAAATCGATTTGGTGATAAATACGGGAAAAAAGCAGAAATAATGGGCGGAGTAATATTGATTTTATTAGGAATAAAAATATTATTAGAACATTTAGGAATAATAAATTTTTAA
>OHSZ01000294.1_pt1 | contig 22896 bp, 19 predicted proteins | sample 1578791 | NCBI WGS metagenome assembly OHSZ01 (sample SAMEA3879551, study PRJEB24766) | human gut metagenome | biome: human-associated habitat; feature: feces | place: USA | collected 1985/1987 | reverse complement strand
AATATGTAAGTCAAAGTGAAGAAACCGCACAAAGATATTACAAGGTCGCATTATCCGGTTTTCTTGAACTTGAAAGCAAGGGTCAGGCGGACGATAATCTATATTACAAACTGGGTGCTATGTACAAAAAGGGACTTGGAACGGAGATTGATATTCCTAAAGCCATCGAATATTTTGAAAAATCCGCTGAAAATATGTGGTCAACTTATCAGCTCGGCAGGCTTTATCTTTTCGGTGCAGAGGGATTGCAAAAAAATAAGGAACAAGCTGTGGAGTGGCTTACAAAGTCCGCAAATGACGGAAATGAGTATGCACAGAACTTACTTGATAATATTGATGATTATGAAAGTCAAATGCTTAGAAATACAGTGCTTAGTATTTTTGTGAATCTCAGCAAGTGTATTGAAGATGATTATACGCAGAAGTATAAGTCGGTCAGACATACAGTCGACAGCAGGCTGCGGAGGATGATACGGCAGAAGAAACAGTCGCTTGGGATTAAAGACGAGCAGTCACAGAATTATGAGCAATCATAGTTACTGCCAAACATTTATAGAATATACTGTAACAGGTGGTTGCAAATATGTATTTGATATTAAAAAAGACTTTAATATGCTGGAAAACGGAGTTCACAATTGTTTATGGTAAAATAGAAATGCAGAAAAAGGGCTCCAAAAATACACAACAGGGGCGCTCCTTCTATGCGCAAACCGAGCCCCCACACGTTAATCTTGTGCTGATCGGGCTATGCACTTTTTCGAGCCCATTTTATGAACTTTCTGCTTGACAAACACAGTGGACAGTTTTTAAGAATATTTTACTCTGCTCTTGCATGGCGTTTGAACTTAATGATTAGTTAATTTTAAATAAAAGTCGTATAATCAGTCAAATATGATAATATGGTTGACAAAATGTAAATTATTAATGAAGTTTTAGGATTTACTTGACAAATATTTCAAGGTGAAGTATAATAAAAAGTGTAAATATAGTCAAAAAGGCATCTTATTATGTGAAATAAATGTTTTTCTTGTTTGACTTAATTATGATAGGGGGAGTGAAACGCTATGACACCGGAAGAAGCTTCTCAGTTGTATAATATAGAACAAAGAAATTATTATGATTACTGTGGGTATATTCAGTCTTATCAAAATAAAATAGATGCATATCGATCGGAACGGCAGAATAAAAACATTTTAGCCGAAGGCAAGAGAGATGAGATTAGAAAAAATCAGGAGTTATTTGATTCTATCAGCAATACGACGACAGGCCGCGACGGACTTTTTTCTCGTTTGACAAAAATAAACAGCAGGGTTGGAGAAGCAGCGTCTAATTTCAGCTCAATGGTTAGTTCGAATACGGTCAAAGCTTTTAATTTGAACGAAGCATTTGGCGAGAGTGCAACCGGTGCCAATTCAAATCTAACGGAGGTTTTTGATTTGATAGGAGCAGGTAAATCAACTGTTTCCGGGACTATCGAAGAATTAAATCAGGAACTGCAAGCTTTGAATTCAAGGATTCAAGAACTTGATTCCGAAATAAGCAGAGCGCAAGGAATGATTGATCATTATGAATCGAGTAAGCAAAGTTGCTTGGCAAACATGGCATATTATAAAAGGTTTATGACAGAATAAGCAGAAAGTGGTGGCGGTATGGCAACAATCGAGCTGTACAAAGACAAGATCAATAATATGTCAAATTACATAGAGCAGGCAAAAAGCGCCGTTAATGACTTCTGTACGGATTTGTCTGCGTTAAAATCTAAAATTCTCGGCATCAACAGCAGCGTTTGCGATAGTGCAGTCAATAAGATATCCACATCGTCTCAAACGCAGGAACAACAGATCGCCGGACTTGAAGCGACGCAAAAAGAGGTAAACGCATTTATAGACCTTACGATCAAACGTGACAAGTCTGCTTCAGATGCCATAGCCAAGGCAAAGGATGATTTTTACAAGCAGTACGATTATCTGAAACCCGAATGCGAAAAGTCGAACTGGGAGAAATTCTGCGATAAGCTTGAGGATGTCGGAGAGTGGTGTAAAGAACACTGGAAAGAAATTGTATTGGCGATTGAAGTCATTGTTGCTGTAGCTTGTCTTTTCGTACCTGGATTACAAGGAATAGGAACAGGAATTCTTATCGGCGCTTTAAAAGGTGCTTTGACCGGCGGCTTGATCGGCGGAATTACCAGTATGCTAACCGGAGGTTCGTTCCTTGAAGGCTTCGCCCAAGGAGCATTAGACGGAGCGATAATGGGTGGTGCGTTAGGAGGAGTAGGAGGAATAGCAGGTAAATTCATTACCTGTGGTTCAAAACTCGGAAACGCTATCCAGACAACAGCAAAAGTCAGCGGAACGATCTCTAATGGCATGGACGGATTTGATATGCTGTCGATGGGGTTGGGAATGATAGATCCCGATAATCCGTTAACGGCATTGAACAATAAGCTGCATCAGAGCGATATTTACAATGGTTTCCAGATGGGCGTGAGTATGCTTTCATCCTTCAGTGGTGCAGCATCACAGAATATGGCTTGTTTTATTGCTGGAACGATGGTGCTTACAACAGCAGGTCTTGTTGCAATTGAGAGGCTTAAAGCTGGAGATGTTGTTATTTCAACGAACCCCGACACGCTTGAAACCGCATCTAAAACTGTTCTTGAGACTTATGTGCGCAAAGTGGACAAGCTTGTTCATCTCACAATTAATGGTGAAGAAATTGTAACAACTGATAATCACCCGTTCTACGTTCAAGGCAGGGGTTTTATCAATGCAGGAAGTCTTCTTGTTGGTGATAAACTTATCAGCGTAAATGGCGAAGATTTGTTTGTTGAGAAACACTACATAGAGGAAACAGATGTACCCGTTGATGTTTATAACTTCCAAGTTGAAGATCATCATACTTACTTTGTTGGTGAATCTGCGGTTTGGGTGCATAATGATATGTGCCAACCCCAAAATGTCCCTGACGGTATGGGTCAATATAAGGATAAAAAAGGTCATCATCCAATGGCTAAAAAGGCTTTTGAAGGTGCAGAAGGATATGATTATACCCAAGCTTTAAGTATAAGCTCCGAAAAATTACTTAAGGATTTTGATGTCAAACATAGTACTATTACTGGGAAACAGGCTTCTTTATACAGGGAGTTTGCTAAAACAGGAAAAGAACTTACAATGAATGAAATGAAAAACATAGAGATCAAAGCAATGGTTCAAAGTGGTGTTCCGAAGGAATATGCAACTAAAACAGTAAATTCTGCAATTAAGCAGTTAAAGGATTCTGGAATCACTGCCCCAGTAAAAATTCCGTGGGGTTAAAAATCAAAATACACTACATGAATTAAGGAGAATATTATGAGCGAATTGAATGCTAATAAAGAATGTATATTAGATTATTTTGGTAAATGTGTCATAGAAGAAGTGTACGATAGAGCGTTATACGGTGCTAAGCGAACTTTAGAGCTTACTACTAAAAATCCTATAGTATTGGAAAAGTATTCAATATTTTCAGAATTAACGCAAGAACAAAAAAAGAAGTTATATGAACTTATAACAGAAACAACTGTGGATATTATTTATCGTTTTTTGGAAATGATTGAAGAACATGACGAAGAGTTTAAAATCATAATTGAGAACAGTAGCGGTAAATATAGTTTAACAGACATCAGTGAAAAAATGGGAAGTGAAATCGCTGATGTTGACTATGAGGACGGTTGGATTAGGCGGTTTTCTAAGATTTAATTGAAATATAAATCATCACAACCGATAATCACCCCTTCTACGTTCAAGGCAGGGGTTTTATCAATGCAGGCAATCTTCTTGTTGGTGATAAGCTCATCAGTGTTAACGGTGAAGACTTAGTAATTGAGAAATTCTTCATTGAAGAAACTGCTGAATCTGTTTCCGTGTATAATTTTCAGGTTGAGGATTATCATACTTATTTTGTTGGTGATTGTGCGGTTTGGGTGCATAATGCCGAATGTGGCGGTTCTTATAAGGATGTCAAAAAGAAGAATGCAGAAGAAAACCACGGTAAAGCTAAGCGTGACCAAAAAGATGCACATCATATGCCAGCACACGATGCTTACCCAGATGATGTAAAAACTAAAATTGGTAAATATGATAAAAAAGCTAATGGTCCAAGTATTTCAATGGAAAATGCAGATCATACACAAACAGCAAGTTATGATAATAAGCCGGGTGCTAAAGCATATCGAGCGAAACAAAAAAGGCTTATTCAGGCTGGAAAATTCCAAGAAGCATTTGATATGGATGTTGCTGATATAAAATCAAAGTTTCCCGGCAAATATGATTTGAGTATCAAACAAGCGCAGGAGTGCTTAGATGACATAATTAAAAAGGTGAAGAGTTAAAATGAGCAAAAAATATGAATTAGTACCATATAAGAGTATTGGCGAATTTGTTTTTGGAATGAATCGTTATGACATACAGCAGATTTTAGGAAAACCAATCTCTTCTGGTAGATATGGTTTCCCAGTTGAAGACAGGTTTTTTGATGATTACGGTTTCTTTTACACAATGTTTAGTAATAAGAACCTTTTGGAAGCTGTAGAGTTTTTTCCTGAATTTACAGAAGAAGAAATTACATGGATTTATGGTAATGAAGTGATTGAGTTAAGTGCAGGAAGGGAAAATATTCTGAATGGATTAAGAAAAATTACTGATGATTTAGTTCAGGACGAAGATGAGAAAGAAAATTATACAAGCAAAAAATTAGGAGTAAAGTTTTATAATCCTAATGACGATGACGATGTTGCAAGCTTGATTGTTCATGATCTTCATTGCTATGATGAGGAAGAACAATATTTAAAGGATTTAGAGAATGGCGTCGAATAAAGAAAATAATCTCTAGTTTTCGACCAGAAAAAGAGGTGGTAAAATGTCGAGTGCAAATAATGAGCAATTGATTGAACTTGTTTCAAATGCGCAAATGGCCTTTTTAAACGGCAAGTTGCAGGAAGCATTCAGCCTTGCAAAAGAGGCAATAAAACTTGATCCAGAATGTGCTGATGCATATCAGTGCGCAGCAAATGTATGCATGTCGCTGAGTCGTTATGAGGATGCGATTGAATACTACAGTCAGGCGGTAAGATGTGAGCCGGATAACGGAAACAGATATTTCAACCTTGGATATGCACAGGCGTCAGTTAATAAAATCGCTGATACTATGCAGAGTTTTGCGAAAGCGGATGAACTCGGTTTGAGCGAAGATGCTGCCGGACAGATGTATCATATACTTGGCATAGTCAATCAGCAGCTCGGAAAGCTTGATGATGCACTCATCAATCTGAAAAAATCCGAAACACTTGTTCCTGCTGACATCGATATTATGAAACGTAAGGCTGTCATCTACGGCATAAAAGATGATATTTCCAATGGACTTAACGTTGCAAATCAGATGAAATTGTTTGCGCCGTCCGATTATTCGGGATATCAGGTGGCCTACATTTTATTAAAGCAGGCAAATCGTATGGAGGATGCCTTTAAAGAGCTTGTTTATGCAAGAAGAAATTTGATGAATTTTCCTTTTGATCTTTGCAGTGATATGATAAATTTTGAACTTACAGCATATCAAAAAGATCACGATCCCAACCGTTTCCAGAGAGCGCTGACGTACATCAAACACTATTTAAAGGCGGAAAAACCTACTCAGCAGGAAGTTATGGAAAGTTATGTCGAAGCAGCTGAGCTTTACTTGCAGCTTAACGACGCTGATAATGTGCTTATGTGCCTTAAAGCGGCTGAAAATCCTGTTTTCTCATACAATAATGGGGTGCTGTATTATGAGTATCAGCCGGAACAGGCAGATGCAAATTCAATTTTAAATGAAATGAATGCAAATCTGTATCGGTATGAGCAATTAAGTACAGAGCAGCTTGAAACAATGAGGAATAACGGTACATATTTAACGCCGATTGGAAGTGACGATTCTGAGAGTGGCGAGTATAAACTTGCCGATGAAAAAATTGTGATTATTCCGGAAAACAAAGACCGGATTAATCGCTTGTATGTAGGAGCATATACGTTAAAAGAGGATTTCAGAAAAGTAATGTATTATGCACTTGAACTTCAGAAGAGTCAACAGGAATATCTTGTTGAACTTGGGTGGTATACGGAAGCAAAAGCAATGAAAGATATGAAGCTTGACGGTTGGCATGAGAAATATGCTGAGGTTCAGAAAAAGCTAAGAAATGCAATTCTGAAAGATCCTTCTGATCTTAACGCTATGACGCTGCGCGTAAGGTGCCTTATTGATACTGAGCAGTATGATGAGGCAAAAGAAAAATGCAGTTATCTGAAGAAAGAACTGCAGGAACCTCTTTTGGAGGAAATAAACAAGGCGAAGAACGGAGGCGCATGATATGGCATATCTGACTCATGATATCGTGTTGGATGAGAATGCTTTTACAACTGCGTCCCGTGAAATGGCTACTTTAAAAAGAGACGCGGCAAATTTAAAATCCAAGCTTGAGAAAATGTATGAAAATGTATCAACTGCATTGGATACAACAGCAGGCGAAGAAATTAAAGTGACTTCAAAGGATGTATTATTGCAACCAATTGAAGATATGAGTGCTGTTATACAGCATATTTCAGAAACCCTGAACACGGTAATCGGTTCAGGCTATTACAAGGATATATTCGTGAAGTATGAAGAACTGAACGGATAAAAATTATATTTTAGGAGGATTTATCTATGGCAGGCATGGGAAGCACAGGAACAGTGAACATCACACCTGAAATGATGGATGCAGCTGTTAAAGCAATTGGAGCGTATCGCGAAACAACAGAAGACCTTCACAAAAACGTTGAAACAGAGGTAACTACCCTCACTTCCAACGACTTTACCGGATCTGCGGCATCAGGTTTTTATGACTTTTACACAAATAATATCGCACCGGCAACGGGAACAAGTCTCACTACAGCTTTGGATACGCTTGAAGAAATCTGCACGAGCATTAAATCGGCGATCCCGGATGTGGAGGGTGTAGACGAACAGCTTGGTGCTGCAAATAATCAGTAAAGGGAGGAATATATTATGGCAGGTTGTAGAGTAGTAAAAGCGTCAATGGATCAAAGCGTAACAAATCTGAACGGTTATGCGACTCAGTATACAGAAGCCGCAACAACATTTGTTACAGCCTTTAAAGCAGCGATAGAAGAAATGGAGGGCGATTCAAAGGATGCGCTTCTTGAGTTCTTTACAGAAAATATAGAAGGTTTTGTAACTACGGATTTGCCCGGTGCAATCACTGGGTTAGCTTCGCTTCTGAAAGCAAATGCTCAGAATTTTGATGATACAGACGCGCAGCTTGCGGCAAGTATTAGAGGTAATTAATATTTGGGTGTTTTGAGACGGAATATTTATTTTAACCGTATACAGCCTCATTGCTATTAATTTGGCTGAGGCTGTATTTTTATTAGAGGTGAGTATGCGATGGCGTTTATTGAATTAAATGAAAACGAGCTTGCGATGTTAAGCGAAGAAGAAAGGGAGCAGTATACCGTACGTTTAAAGCTGCACCGTGAAAGAGTAGAATTTGTAAAAAAACTTGAGCAAATTGAAAAAGCAAACTATCAATATAAAAAGCCTGAATTCAAGAGAATTAATCCTGTTCGCAGAATTGATATACCAAAGCATAAGAAAATAAAAAAAGTTTCAATATCAATGCCATTTGGGATTGATAGAGAGCTTAACGAAAAGCTAATGTCTCAGCGTTCAGCTAATGATAAAACGAAAAAAAGAATGGGAATCCGATATATTGTGAAGGGGTTTCCTGCTAAATATAAAGCGGCGCCGATCTCTGTTCCTGCGTATACAGGAAAGAAAAAACATGACATAACTGATGTTGCGAAAACAAGATACAAAATCAAAGCGCCGAGATTTAAGCTTAATGAATTTAACAAAAAGAAAATTACTGATCTGCCTAAGAGCAAAGCACCATTGTTAGCGGGTATTTCGTTTAGATATAGCAGAAAACCTGTTAGTGTTGCAAAAACAAAAGTAGAGCTTCCCCCAAAAAAGAAATATTCGGGTCATAATGCTGTACAGGTAAGAAATATTCCGTCTGTTTTTGTGAAATCACATCAAATAAAACCATACATATTTAATTTAAGTGATAAAGACGCTGTTTTGGATATAAAAACGAAAGTGCGTAGCACTGAGGTTATAACGCCAAAGCTTTTATTTAATTATGCTCCAAAGTCTGTCAGCGTTGTAAACAACAAGGTCGAGCTACCCAAAAAAGTGGATTTCAAATTTGAACGCAGTGCTGAAATCAGGGACATACCGTCTGTAGAAATAAAAAATATTCCCAAGAAAGAGTATGCTCTTAAGTTGAACAACGAGCCTTTTATATCAGATGTAAAGGCGAAAGCGTCAGATGTAATAATTGAAGCTCCCAAGCTTTCGTTTAAATCACATAGAGCTGATATAAAGAATATTCCGACAGTCAGACAAGTTGGGGAAATAGATACTTCATTGAAAGAACGTATTTTAAACGGGGAATTTGTAAAAATTGATTCTGACAAATTCAATGTGAGGATTCCACAAAAGCCAGATTTCAAAGCGGAACCTTTGCAGCTTAAAACTGTTTCTGTTCCTGCATTGGTTAAATGTCAACAGCCTGTTATTTCTAAAATAAATGTCGACAAGCCGAAAAAAGTGCAGCTTCCGAAATTAGAAATCCACACTCCCAATCATTCCAAAGATCATGTTGAAGAAATAATGAATAGGATTATGAAAGGAATTCAAGGAGCATAACCTATGAAAAACAATGAAATAATGATATCCGTTCAGTTTGAATTTCCCAGTGACGATGTTTATGGGAATTTTTCCGGAACAAAAGACAGCCTTGCGTTTCTTGTAAAAGACGATATAACTTTTAAAGCGTTTTTGGAAGGTCTTTATTATGGATTGCATAAAAATTTCAAAAGTCATTTTATCCTGTATAAAAATTATTTAAAGCAGAGAAGTCAGGTTGCGGTAAACTTTACTCGTAAAGGAAAATTCAGAGTTATAGACTGCGAAAAAGAATTAAAGAATACAAAAGTTACGCTGACTAGTCTTGGATTTGTAACGTCGAGCGTTTTGATGATAACGATGGATCCGGATACAAAGGAACAGGTGCTGTTCGAAAATGTTCCCGGCAGTTATATATTAAAGTCTGATGATAACTCCCTTGAGTATAATATAAGCAGCCGTACATTGGAAGCTGTTGAATCGTCAGATATTGAAATATTGCCTCCAGGAGAAGTGCCTCAAAAGGAAGAACGATCTTTGGCGGATATATTGATACCAACTGTAATTTCCACAGGCGGCATGATAGGTGTTCGAGCATTCATGTCAAGTTCTTCGGGGTTAGGCGGAACAATGTGGATGATGACAGCGGCAACTGGAGTCATGACATTGGTTACGACTACATATAATTACTTTAAACAAGGGAAAACAAATAAGAAAAAGAAAGGCGAATGGAAAGAAAACTACGAAAATTATATTAAACGAATTGTAGATAAAATAGGCGACTGGCAGCAGGCTGACGTAACTTATCTGCAGCAGTTGTATCCCGATATGTCAGCGTTGTTCAAAGATCTTGCAAGGCTTGATTCTGCAATATTTGCTCGTTCACAGAACGATAATGATTTTATGAGGATCACCTTGGGAGTATCGGAAAATGTCAGACCGCTTTTTAATATAAAGTACGATAAAAAAGATGAAATATTCAGTGATGTATATTATCGTTTATGCTATGAATATTTTCAAAACGGCAAAGAAAAAAGAATTTCAGGTATATATATCGATATACCAAAAGATAAGATTAAAAGAAAAGACGCAGTAAAAAAAGAGGAACTTATCAAAAGCGGAAAGCTATCTGGCGACAGCTACTTGCTTTCCGAACTGTCATATCGTTTTTCAACAGAATATTTTCGTTATTTAGACGGAAAAACATGGGGAAGCGCTGATGTAAAAGCACCATATATGCTTGATACAAGGAATGCGGGCGCAGTAGGTATTATATCTAAAGATAATTTGTATGCGCATGATTTTATCAGACATACTATTTTAGATCTTGCCTATTATCATTCTCCGGAAGATATACAATTTGTTTTTTTCTTTGAAAATAAGTTAAGTGTTGAGGAACAGGAAGAAAGGATCTCAACATATAAGTTTCTTCCTCATTGTAATGAACTGCTTGATAATACATCTCAATTTATTTTTGATCAGAAAAGTGCCGGTGAAGTATATGGTCAGCTTCTGAATATTATGAATCAAAGAGCCAAGGATAATCAGTCGGATGAAGAAAATCAATCTTCTTCCGAAAAAATAACGCAGATAGTGTGCGTTATTTTTGATGATTACGGTATAAAATCTACAGGCTTTTCGAAATATCTTCCCGAAGCCCCTAAAGAAGGAGAGAGATATCAGAATAGGCTTGGATTGACGTTTTTATTCTGCCGCGATGACAAAGATAAGCTGCCTCGTTATTGCGGAGACGTCATTTATCTTAATATTGGCAATAATAATACGGGATATGGCTATGTTGTTCCGAGATACAGCGTTATGACGCGAGAGAATATACTTGCTACCGTTACCGAAGCCAAGAAATATCCGAATTTCTGGAATGATTTTGTATTTAAAGCTCATGAATACAAAGAACAATACGAGCTGGCATATAAAAGGCTAAGCGCCATTTATTATACACGCATTGCGGAAAACGGACAAGTTCCCAGTATGGTGACTCTTTTTAAATTGTATAACATATCAAATGAGGACATTGAGATAAAGAACGCGGGTTCTGATAATCCTTTATCTGAAACAAAACTGGCTGAAAGAATCCTTGGATTCTGGACCTCTTCCGAAGAAGAGTATGATGTGACCCGCAACCTTCGCGTTAACATTGGCGCCAATGAGCATGGCAATATGCATCTGGACTTATATGAAAAAGCAGACGGTCCGCATATGCTTGTGGCAGGAACAACCGGTTCGGGAAAATCTGAAACCATTATAACCTATTTAATAGGACTTTGTATGAAATTTTCTCCGTTGGATCTTACGTTAATGCTTGTGGATATGAAAGGCGGCGGGTTTTCGGATCGATTAGGGAATCTTCCGCATTGCGTTGGAGTTGTAACAGACACGGCAGGCGAAAGCGAAGGTATTTCTTCGGCATATATGTTAAAACGTTTTCTTGAAACGCTGAATGCGGAGATAAAGAAAAGAAAACTATTGCTTCAAGAGTTTGGCGTTGATACGACAGACGCATATATCCGAGCGAGGAGAATAATGGTCGAAATTGATCGTTTGATAAACGGTGAGTATGATTTTTCTCTGCAGCAGGCGCACGCCGTTTATAAAGAACTCAAAGCAAAACAAATCGCTATTGAGGACTCGGATTACTCTGAAAGCAAGCAAGAGATTCTTGAAAAAATGAGCAAGCTGAACGATAAGCAAATCGAAGTGCTGAAGTCAAAGGGAATTTGTAATATTAAACAGCTATCTCATTTGGTACTTGTCGTTGATGAGTTTACGGAGTTAAAGCGGTTCTCAAATGAAAGTAACGATGTTGATTTTATTGCCGAAATTACAACTATTGCACGTGTAGGAAGAACATTGGGATTTCATATCATTCTTGTTTCTCAGAATATAGAGGGCGCGATTACCGATGATATACGAGTAAATTCAAAAGCAAGGATATGTCTGAAGGTTGCAACTAAACAAGCTTCAAAAGAAATGATTGACAGTCCGGTTGCTGCCGCACCGACCATGCCTTTAAACGGACGAGCATATTTGCTTGTCGGTACGGGATCCAGATTTGAATATTTCCAATCGGCTTATACCGGCGCTAATCAGAATTTGAGTATAGAAGATCCCGTCAGCATAACATATGTGCCAAACAGCGGACTCTTTAATGATAAATTTTATCGTTCGCAAAAGGATAATCTTGCGCAGAAACAGGCGCAAAAAAATGTTGATCCAAACGCAACTCAGTTAAAATTCGTTGTTGATACGATCATAGCAATAAACAAGGGAAGACCTCTGCCGGATAAAATATTTATGCCGCCGTTAAAAACAAGTCTGGAAAATACCACAGAATGGAGACCCTAAAGCAATGAACAAAAAAATGATGATCTGTAATTTAGGTCAATATGATATTCCGATCGTACAGAAGCAGCCGAAATTTCAAGTAGATGTGATTGAAAAGAATGTGGCTTTGTTCGGCGCTTCAATGAGTGGAAAAACAAATTTTCTCAAGTTGTTGATCCAATCGCTCCATATGATAAATTCGGTAGATAATGAGCAAATCTTTATTCTTGATTTTGGAGGTTCTTTGTCTGCTTACAAGGATTTCCCGCTGGTATCGGCATACTTTGATAATTCAAACGAAGAATATGTCAAGAGAGCTTTTAAAATACTCGACGAAATCATAAAGGATAATACAAAAAATCTTAACGGCGCGGCATTTTCACTGTATGACGGTGAAAAAAAGCTGCCGCATACGACATTTATGATCGACAATCTTAACGCTTTTCAAGATGAGCCAAGGTATGCGGCATATCAAGAAAAGTTTGCGAAAATATGCCGTGACGGATTGTCCAAGGGGATTACCGTAGCTTTTACAGCAGCAGATACCAAAGGTCTTGCGTCATATTTGAACAGCTTTGGTCAAAAAATTGCACTTGAAATGCCGTCCGACAAGTACATTGATGTTTTTAATACTAAGGTAACCGAAATAGGAGCGATTCCCGGACGCGGATTTGCAAACGTAACAATTAAACCTGACGACATTGAGGGCGCCTTCAGAATGAACGCTCCGTATGAAATGCAGTGCTACATTGCGGATTCACTGGATGAAACCTCAGAATATATACGGCTTTTAAGAGATAAATTCAAATATGATGAATCTACAGATACATATGCAAAACACGTAAAAAAATATTTGACGTTTTCGGGTGATCTTACATTCGGGGAATATGAGAGGCTGAAGCAAATTCCTGACGAATCCGGAAATAAAACTGAGGGTCAACCCTGTAATGTATCTGTCGGACTTGATTATATTGATTTTTGTCCGGTGACAGTGGATTTTTCAGAATCAAGAGTAGTCGGCATATATGGAAAAAAAGAATACGGAAAAACTAATTTGCTTCGCTTGATACTTGATGAGCTCTTTGTCAAGAAACCTTACGCAAGATTTGTTTTTTTTGACGATGGCAGAAAGCAGCTGGAGGAATTCTACAAAAAATGCGAATCGCTTGGCTTGGATTGCGAAAAATTCTTTGAAACAAAAAAATATATGACTTTGCCGCCTTCGGATGCGGGAAAGAATTCTTTTGATATGTCTAATGGCTTTATGGATGTTATCGATAGCCATGAACCGATAAACTCCATAAAAAAAACATTGTCGCCATTTCAGCAGTTTTATCATTTTTTAAATGATAATTATATGGATCTGACGTGGAATGGTATGTCAAATAATCAGCTTCATTCACCTGTCTCTGTATATATATACGGAGAGGCAAATGCGGGCATCATGCCGTCTTATGACGAGGATAGAAGACCGATTAAACCTACTGTTTTTGTTTTACAAAGCAAAATGATGTATTTGAGTGCAAACGGTGAAAAGCAGTTTATTAATAATATACTTCCAAAACTTGCAGCAGCTGCGGAAGAAAAGGATTTAATATTTATTTTTACAGACGTTCAGAAGATCACGGATCAAGAAACCAATAACTTTTTCAATAATTCTCTCAGCTGCGTCTTTCTGCTCGATAATATAGCTGAATTTGCCGGAGAAAGAGGACAGAAAACCGTGTTCGGAAGTATGGATATAAAAAATCTGAAGGAAGAATACGCTCGCTGCGAAAAAGGCGATGGGTATTATTATGATATAGAGGCAGACAAGCTTGTAAAATTGAAATTTATAAAAACAGAGGAATAGACGGAGGATTTTATTATGGCAGACGGTAATAACATTCGGTGCGCCGATATTGAAAAGCTTGTTCAGTTTGAAACTGACAGCCAGGAGGCAATAAAAGAATTTGAAAGAATAAAAAACAAGTTTAAAGAAATCAATGACACTCTCCTTTCGAGTTGGAAAGGTACCGGAGCAGATCAGTATAAAAAAGAAACGGATAATATTCTTGAAAAGATCGGAAATGTGTCTGAGGTACTTGACGCTATCAACAACGGCGTTGTAAAGAGCGCTAAAGACGCGTATCTGCAATTGGACGCAGATCTTGCGGCGTTTAATTTAAACCCGACAGCTGAAGAAGGTGGAGAAGATTGAGTAAAGAAAACGATAAGGGGTCAATGGATCTTGTAAACATTAAAATAAGCGATGAAAAATCAACTCCAAAAAGTCATGTGACGCTGAAGATTTTGGATCAGGAAAGCAATAATTCTATTTTTAACTTGCTAAAGCTTCCCGAATTGGATTTTAAAAAGGATAAATAATAAATGAGTGTTCAGATACAAGGGTCAAATTTTCTTTATGAAATTGACAAAAAAGATTTTCCCGAGGGGTTTATTGCATCCGGAACTGAAAGCTTTGTTTTTAAGGGCAGAAAGGTGTCTGTAGATAAAAGCGGCAGATCGGATCTGACCTTTTCATGTGTGTTAAAATTCAAGCCGAAGTCTAAAGAAAGACTCGACAGATTTAAAAATCAGGAACTTAAAATTTTTGAAGAGCTTCAGGAATGCAGAAGCGTGGCGAGAATTTATGATGTTGTTGAAGATATTGGCGACAATTTTGAACTGGAGATTCCGGGAACAAAAGTATATATTCGCAACAGTAACCCTCATGGCTTGGATAATATAAAATCCTGTTTTTGTGTGATAGAAGAATTTATTGACGGGTGGTCGTTGGAGCAGTATTGCAGAAGACAATTCTGGGGTCTTGAAAAGTATAAGAATAATAGATGGATAAATTTCCATGAGTTTTCCGAAGCGGAAAAAGAGGAAGTCGTCAGAAAGTACAAAGACGAAAAAACGTTTTTTCGCTATCAGGAAAAATTACTTCATTTTATGCAGAGCCTATGCGGAATATTAACATTTATCAGCACTGCTTCACAGAAGAAAGTTTTACACCTTGATATTAAACCTGAAAATATAATGGTAACTCGTCAAAGTGAGGAATTGGTGCTTATAGATTTCGGCAGATCTATGTTTTTGTCAGATGATGAAACTGCCGTAATTCATAATCTTCCCGATGTAAATTATAACCAAGACGAGGGCGTTAATGCCTTGTTTTCGCATGGAACGATAGGCTATGCTGCGCCGGAATGTTTTGCAAATGCCAAAGCCGATTCTAAATTTCCTTTTTCTCGTGACGGTTATGAAGTCGGTCATATGTCAATCGAAAGCGATATATTTTCGTTTGGCGCCACCTTTTGGGAATGCTTTAATATTGTGGAACTTATGACAAGCAGTAAATTGTTCGCCGAATCTCCGCACGATTTTTATGAGCGTTATTTATTGAATGACAATGCATATTTTAACAGGGATCTTTCACTCGAAAGTTCCGGTCCATTGGGTGGCCGTTATCATTTATCAATTCAAAAGATCATCAGTAAATGCACAAATCAAAGAAAAGCAGATTACCTCCAAAGCAATAATTATTATCATCATTATGAGGATCTGAAAGAAGATCTTGCAGACGCGAGAGATTCTATTCCCAGTGTAAAAAAAGGAGAAAACAAGCAAATAAAAAACGCTTCAATCATTTTTGGCGTCTGCATTGGATGTATTCTTACCTTGACGATATTTTCATTTGCTTATAAAGCGTTAGGGTATCGTATTGCTACAAAAAATTGGGAAGAACTTTTAAATAATATTGAGGCATACAGCGAAGGAAGCTCAACATATATGACTACTCAGTTTAATAAGCTTTCTGAAATTGCTATGGAAAGAATGCAATTGGGAGACGACAGTCAGAAAAGACTGGTATGCAAGGAATGCTTTGAGTATTTGTCTCAAGACGATGATATAAGCGCCTTGGAAGCGTCACTGGTTGTATCACTTATAGATGAATTTGATGATGACGCTGATAAAACAGAATATATCAATGGGATAATGGAAAAGGCAAATGCTGTGGATATCTCCGCTATTTCCTCAACTATCAACAGCATGGGACTTCCCGATGGCAGTTTGGCATATGAACTTGCGGTTGCGATACATAGTACGGAAAACACAAACAATTATAATTATGCAGAAGCGTATATGCTGCTTAAAGAACACAAAAATGATTCTGAATATAAAAACGCTATAAAGCATCTGGCAATAGCTCTTAACAATAAGGGGGACAGGGTCGTTAATGCAATTGTTGATGAAACTGGAGAGACCCGTTCCGAAATAGTAGAATTGTTAAATGAGATCGAAAAAAGCTGATTGAGGTAAACTATGAAGATAAAAGGTTCTATAAATAAACGTTTCGAGAAACATCCGATAATAGGCTTTGTTATATATGGGATTATTATGGGTCTCGTTGGTTCTTTTATTTTGATTTTTCTGCTAATTGGCATATTGGCGGCGTTTGGTATTTACAGCAGAATTAATATTGATTATAAGACATGGTGGCTTTTTATTATTGTCGCAAGCATACTTTCAGTAATGGTTTTTGTATATGGAGCTATGGCATACTTTCCTTATCGCAGAAGCGGAAAAAGCATATTAAAAAAAGAATATACTAAAGGCAGTTCTTATAAAGCTTTACATAAAGCACTGATAGAACGGAACAAAGATAGGGAGTGAGCTGTGTGAAAGAAACCAACGGTAAGAAAATCCTGATAGTCAGTGTTGTATCTTTTGCTGCATCTTCAATTTCCTTTCTTTTGATACCGATTTCAAATTTTAATGGAAATATAATTCAGCGTTGCTTTTCCTATATGGTAGGTATAATGTTCTGGATCGGGTTGATTATCGGCTTAATCAGTACCTTTAGGCTTGGAAATATTCGTAAAAAATCAGGATACTTTAAACATTCTATTCCTGGTATATTATGTTTTTTCAAAACAAAAACCGGCAAAGTTTTTGATATTATGATGTTAGCTTCTTTTGCTTTGTTTATAGCTGCAAGGCTTATGCTCACAGAACATGATTGGATTTGGTTATTTATGTTATCCGTTCTGATGTTCTCACTGACTATGCATTCAATATTTAATGGTAAAAATTATTTCTTTGTAGTTCAGAAAGGGGTAAAATAATGAATTTATTAAAAAGGATCTTTTTCGGATTGACTGCAATTTTTGTTTTATTAAGCAGTAATACTGTGGGTTTCACTGCAATCGCAGAGGAAATAAGCGCTGAAACGAGTAACTTTTTTACATTGAAAGTTAATATTCCTTCCGAATGGTCACAAAACCTTGATGATTGGACGATCGAAACGGACTCCGACGCTGTTTTGTATTATAAAACCGTTACTGCACGGATAAGTGAAGAGGAATGGGGGAACTATACAGACGAAGACGCACAGCTTTGGAACAATGGTGAAAACTTTGAAGAAGGCGAAGGATATATCAAATTTTGGGCAGTGAAAATAATAGACGGTAACGAAGAAGCTGTCACGGCTGATGCAAATTGCTTTAAGTATGATAAAACTCCGCCCGATGAATTTCAACTTGAAAAAGCTGAAGTAGGTGATAACCAATTCGCAATAAAAAACATTTATTGCATTAATGATAATCTATCCGGAGTGAAGGGCGCATTTTACATTATTAATCCCGAGGATAATCTCGACGATTCTCAAATGATAGAGTACATCTATAATAATGGTACAGAAATTGAGCTAAACAGTTCGGTCAATGACGTGTTGTTTGAAATTCCCTGCACCAAGGAAATGAATTATAGTACAGTAACTGTATATGTGATAGACGCTGCCGGAAATATTCAGGATGCCTCCATATATATTGACACATATAAGGAGTTGTCTGCACCACAATTGACTGTAGAGGGCATAGACTCTGATCAATGGATAAATGATTTAAAAGGCTGGAAAATAAATTCGGAATCTGTCGATGCAAAAATATATTTTAAAACTGCAGATTCTGATCTTGATGATTGGGGAAATCCGAATGTTGATTCGGATGTGCAGGAATGGACTGAAAACGTAAACATTCCCGAGGGCGATAGATTTATACACTTTTGGGCGGCTTATGATGATGAAGATCGTAAATGCAACGAACAAACATTTCAGTATAAATTTGACCCTGTTCCTCCTGAGAATTTTTCAATCCACTATGAATATGAACCCGGAAACGGGGAATTATCTCCGAAATTTATTGTCTATGGATCCGGGATTTTTGATGAAACTTCCGGTATCAACTGTGACAGGATTTATTATAAAGTCAATCAAGACGGGATTGAATGGGAACAAGGCACAGTAGAAAGGCGCAATCAAACTGTCAATGAGGACGGCACTATCAGCTTTAAATTGGATTTAAGTAATGAAGAGTGGATAAATAACACTAATGTTACCTTTTATATTGCGGACAATGCCGGTAATGAAACACCCTGTATTTTAGATAAAGAAGCCGTCTCGTATGATCCTTCTGTACCTGAAATAAAAAGTTTGTGTGTTGCATCAAGCGTCGGGGAAAACGCTGCGGTTTTAAAATATTTATCTTTTGGAAGCGATAAATTAGGAAATTTATTCAATTCTGTATATGCCAACAAAGACAATTATCTGAAAGCTACAATTGCAGACAATGATCTGCGGGAAATTGAAGTTTTGATAGATGGCAAAGTAACAGTTGTTTTTACTGAAGACGGAAATGACGACACAAAAAAATGGGAATGTCTTGATGATAACGACAGCAAAACCAAGGAGTATTTTCTGAAACTTTCAGACCTGAATATGTCCGAAGATGAGGAACATTCTATAAGTATAACTGCTAAGGATTCGCAGAATACAAGTAATAGTATTGCGTTAAGTGAAAATTCAGAAATAGAATATACTGTCATTTACGATCCTTTCAATGACAGCGACTGCCTTATTGATTTTGCATTCCCAAATGTAAAGAATATCAATGATAAGAACTATTATGGAAAAGACTTTGAGGATGATATAAATATTTCAATCTACGATGATAACGGAATTAAAAATTACTCTGTAGAAATTACAGGGCCTGAAGGCTTCAGCAAGAATACCGGAACGGTCGATGTTTCTGAAGGTGAAGAACTTGAAGAAACTTACGAGGAAGAAGAAACTGTAACAGATGATAACGGAACTGCTGTATTAAATCAAGATGGAAGCGTAGAAACCGGGGTCGTAACGAAATCCGAATCATATAGATTGCCGTACAAAACTATTGTGTATAACGCATTAATCGATAATACCGTTTATAAATATGACGGAAAGTATGTAGTTACAGTTACGGTTGAAGATCTTGCAGGTAATAAAAGAAATGATTCTTATGAATTTTACATAGACTCTGTCTCGCCGAGTATTACAGATGAAAAGTACACTTATAACCATTCTGTACTGAATTATTTGTCGTTTGGCATTTTCGGAAACGATACAGTAGATATCGTCATTAAAGCGAATGATAATGAAACAGGCTGCGGTATAGACGATGCGGACGTGTTTCTGTATTGGGGCGATAAAGCTATAAAGGGAAATTTGACGGAAAACAGCGGCGTCAAAGAATATATATTTGAAAATCTCCCTCTTGACGGAGATGATATTCCTTACATCACCATAACAGACTTACTTGGAAATTCCGCTAACTATTATTTTACTACTGAAGATGGAAAACTGGCAAATAAGAATAACATCACTAAAACCAGTCTTACATTGGAAAACATCAAACCAATCGCTGAGATCATGCTTCCCAAGGAAAAACAATATAATATAGACGGTGAAATATGGTATCCCTCCTCCTTTGATTATATTGTTATGGCAAGGGATGAGAATGCGGGTTTAAACGGTGTTTTTGTGGCTGAAAGTATTATAAATGACAACGGCTCATTTGAAATGAAATCTGATATTACCGAAAAAGGCGTTGTTATAGATGGTGAATATATATTATTTGCCGATATGACAGAAAGGTTTACGAAAAATGCGAAATATCAATACCGCATTGAAGATGAAGGAAATTACCGAATTGCTGTTGACGCACAAGATAATGCAGGCAACGAATTGTCGGGTTCTGATGATTCAAATATGGTTATTCAGAATGTTCATATCGACAATACAGATCCTGAAATTACAGAATTTCGATTTAACGATCAAAACGATAGCGGCGTTGACGTAGAGCAAGGAACATATGGTTTTTATTTCATGAATGAGACAAAAGTAAGAGTATATGTCAAGGACAGCGGCAATTCTTCTGGAATAAAATATGTGACGTTATATCGCAGAGATGTAAACGGTCAGGAGAAAAGTTTTAAGATATACAGTTCAGACGCGGATTATCACTATGAAAATGGAGAAGAATATGCTGAGTTTACTGTTGAAAAAGGGTTTAAAGGACAAATTTGGGCTTTGGCAGCCGATAATGTAGTATCGGAAAATCCTTTTGAAGATGAATTTTTACATACATCGGGACTTAGATATGCTGATGGCAGTATTGTTGAGGACGCAAAATTACACCAATCTGTATCAGAAATTTCGATTTCCGAAAATGCCCAAACAAGCAGATCGGATTCAGAAGGCATACCGCTTTATAATACAAGTATTCCCCTTACCATTGACGTTCAGGATACGTTCTCGGGTATTTCTACGATAGAATGGGCTATTGTCAATGACGGAAGCTCCGGAATGATTACGATTGCAAATGACGGTTCGTATCAGAGCAGTTCAGAACTTGCGTCAATAATTGAGGATTCCGTATCAACAGACGCAAACCTGATAACTAATCTGAGCTTTACTCTAACTGTTACAAGCAATACTAACGTTAACGAGGTATACGTTAAACTGACCGACAGATCCGGAAATGAGAGCGAAACAACAACGCAGTACAGCATCGATACTACGGTTCCTGTTATTACAGCTACATTGAGTAATCAAAATCCAAGTAATCAAATTTATTATAATACGGATCAGGTAGTTACAGTGTCAATTACAGAACGAAACTTTAGCGCCTCGGATGTAAGATTCACGCTCAACGGAAACGAGCAGATTATCGGAAACTGGACATCTGCCGGAGAAGGTGACGATACCGTATACACAGGGATTTACACTATAACTTCTGACGGCGATTACAGCTATTCCATTTCCTACACGGATATGGCGGGAAATACAGCCGATTCGTTTAATCAGTCTTTGTTTGTCATAGATAAGACGTCTCCGATTTTAAAAACTAATTTTGATGAATTCATAACATCAAACGAAAAACATTACTTTGGGGCTGACAGCATAAACAAAACGGCTGAAATAACAATTATAGAGCATAATTTCTCTTCAGATATGGCAAATGTGGAAATTTTCAAAAAGGAACCGGGACTTGAACATAATGTGAATTCTATGAGCTTAACTTCAGCCTATGGGTGGATTGACAACGGAGATGAGCATACATTGAAAATCAAATTTTCAGAAAATGATGACGGAATCTATTTTATCCGAGTTTCTCCAATAGATCTGGCGTCTAATTCAACAGCTGCTCAAGAAACGGTTGTATTTGAAATTGATTTTACAAGTCCCGTCATTTCGGAGAGAAACGGAGTCTATGTAAGAGATGAAGAAGAATCATACGAAAACTTGGAAATATATAACGAACAAACAGGTATAGAAGAAGATTTCATTCCATCTGTTTCATTTTCCGATGCAAATTTTGATCATATTGAATATGATCTGACTGTTTATACTCCCGAATATTCAAATGAAAAGGAAATAGGCACAATTAATCCCCAAAATGACGGCGGAATTATTTCAGAGAACGTATATTCACTGCCCGAATTTGAAAAAGACGGCGTGTATTCAGTGAATCTGGTAGCGGTGGATAAAGCGGGAAATCGGAGCGTTCTATGCAGAAATACTTCTGTTATGATGATGAATACCGATATTCTTGCTTATATTTCCAATAGCAGCAAAAAAGATTCAACGGGTTGGTATTCATTGCAAAAAGATGAAAATACACCTATAAGCAAGCGACCGGATTCGTTCAGCGATCTGGATATAACTGTTTTTGCTGAAGAAAATTCGAGCACGAGTATTATCCTGCGTGATGAAAACGGCGAATCAAAAGATACTGGGTTAACTACTGAAAATGCTGAAGATATGTATGGTGTCGGAGTTTATAACTATACCTTATCCAAAAACTTCTTTGCGGAAAATTATCCCGAAGGAACAAATAAGGATCTTTATCTTTGGATAGAGAACACACTGAATAACGAAACCTCCCATATCACGCTTGGATGGATACGTATTGATGCTCTTGCGCCGACCTGCAGCGTTCCGGATGATTTGAAAAATTGGAAATCATATGTAAGTTCATCTAAAACAATTACTCTTTCAGGTATAAGCGAAGATCTTGACGAGTCCAAATGCGTTGTATTTGATAACGGCGATACGATTTTGTCTGATGGATTTGTATATTCGTCAAAAAATGATACATTAACTTACACGTTGGACAAAGGGTGGCATGATATAAGCTTTGTACTTGTTGATGAAGCGGGAAACTCATATACTGTTCAAGAAATATCATCCATTCAAGTAGGTCTTCTGTATTGTCTGTGGTTTTGGATATTATGTAGCTTGATAGTAATAGCGGGAATAATAATAACAGTTATTATTATCAGAAAGAAAAAATTTGCAAACAAATAATAATTCGGTCTTGCCGTAAAGCGTTGCCAACGGCAAAATCCATAGCGAAAAGGGCGGTGAATAAATGGCAACAATCGAGCTGTACAAAGACAAGATCAATAATATGTCAAATTACATAG
>OHSZ01000273.1_pt1 | contig 24291 bp, 18 predicted proteins | sample 1578791 | NCBI WGS metagenome assembly OHSZ01 (sample SAMEA3879551, study PRJEB24766) | human gut metagenome | biome: human-associated habitat; feature: feces | place: USA | collected 1985/1987 | reverse complement strand
CGGCATACCAAGGATACTTGACTGCGGACAGTGCAATGACGCATACTCAGCCATAAAGATAGCCCTTGCACTTGCCAAGGCGTTCGACTGCGGCGTGAACGATCTGCCGCTGACACTTGTGCTTTCATGGTATGAGCAAAAGGCAGTGTGCATACTTCTCACCCTGCTTTCATTGGGCATAAAGAACATCTACCTCGGACCGACCCTCCCTGCATTCGTTTCAAAGGGCGTGCTTGATGTTTTGGTTGATAAGTTCCAGCTTACTCCTATCAGCACACCTGAAGAAGATATAAAGAAAATACTCGGCTAAATTTTCGCAGGAGCGTGATTTTTTACTTTCCTGCTGAGAGTGCTGAAAAACCGAGCAAGCGGGACGTCGAGGGCGCCGTCCCCTACAAATGACGTAACTATTTTATGTATGGGCGACCTTTGTGCCGCTCTCTAACTTTTGGCTTTTTAATAAATTTGCAGGAGCGTGATTTTTACGTTCCTGCTTTTTTGTCGTAAAAAAAATCTTCTTCATTTCTTGTATAGGAGAATAAAATATGGTATAATCATATTAAAGAAAAAATAAGAAATCGGAGGTACATAAAATGTCTGAAATAAAATGTCCCCACTGCGGAGAGGTATTCAAAGTTGATGAACAGGGCTATGCGGCTATCGTGGCTCAGGTAAAAACCGCTGAGTTTGATAAAGAACTTGACAAGCGTGTGGCTGATGAAAAAGACAAGGCTTTGAAGCTTGCTAAGCTTGATTTTGACAGCAAGTATACAAAGGCTGTCAATGATAAGGATATGGAGATACAAAAGCTCAAGGCGGCTGCGGCTAACGGTGAGAGTGAAAAGACGCTTGCTGTCACAAAGGCGCAGGAGAGCACAAGAGCCGAGTATGAAAAAACGCTTGAACAGCTAAAGGAGCAGATAAGTCAAAACGAAAAGCTTATCGCACAGCTTACTGCTCAGACCAAATCTATGACCACAGAAAAAGAACTTGCCATATCAATGGCTGTGGAGAAAGCAAGGTCACAATTCAACAGCGAAAAAGACAAGCTCAGGCAGGAGATATCTCAGCGTGATATGCAGATACAGCAGCTGAACTCCGAACACACTCTGCAACTGCAGAAATCAGAAAATGAATACAAAGCGGAGATAACACGTCTTGAAACAGATATCAAAAATAAGGATACTGAAAAGGCTTTGGAGCTTACCACTGCACTTTCAAAAGTGGAAAGTGAGAAAAATTCCACTATTGCAGAGCTTAATGCACAGATAAAAAGTAAGGACGAAGCTATCGCATACTACAAAGACCTAAAAAGCCGTCTGTCTACAAAAATGGTGGGCGAGAGCCTTGAACAGCACTGCATGAACGAGTTCAACAAGATAAGAGCGACCGCTTTCAGAAACGCTTATTTTGACAAGGATAACGACGCAAGCTCAGGAAGCAAGGGCGACTTTATCTACCGTGAATGTGATGAAAACGGTGTGGAGATAATATCCATAATGTTTGAAATGAAAAACGAGCAGGACACCACCTCCACCAAGAAAAAGAACGAACATTTCTTCAAAGAGCTTGACAAGGACAGACGTCAGAAAAATTGCGAATACGCTGTTCTTGTTTCACTTTTGGAAAGCGACAGCGAGCTTTATAACGCAGGCATCACAGATGTTTCATATGCTTATGATAAAATGTATGTAGTCAGACCTCAGTGCTTTATACCGATAATCACCATACTGAGAAATGCCGCCATGAATACCCTTTCCTATAAAGAAGAGCTTGAAAAGGTACGCAACGAGAATATCGACATCACAATGTTTGAGCAAAACATCAACACTTTCAAGGAGGGCTTTGCCCGAAACTATGAACTTGCAAGCAGACGTTTTGGCGAAGCTATCACAGAAATAGACAAGTCTATAGCACATCTCACAAAGATAAAAGAAAATCTTATTTCATCAGAAAACAATCTGCGCCTTGCAAACAAAAAGGCTGACGCTCTCACTATCAAGAGCCTTACCAAAAATAACCCTACCATGCAGAAAAAATTTGCCGAGCTTAAAGGAGAATAATTGCTGACATATGAAAGGAGTGGCAAAGCCATGAAAAAAGATATCAGAAAAGACATTTTTACAATTATCGCCGTGACTGTCGCCGCCTTTCTGATGGCGCTAAACACAAAGACCTTTGTAAACACAGGCGGTCTTTACCCAGGTGGAATGACAGGAATGTCCATACTCATACAACGTGCAGTGAAACAGCTTGCAGGCATAATGCTTCCGTTCAGCATCATAAACATAACTCTGAACATAATCCCCGTGTATATCGGTTTCAGATTTATAGGCAAAAAGTTCACGGCTTTTTCCTGCGTGATGATACTGCTCAACAGCTTTTTCACCGACCTTATCCCCAATCACATAATCACCCAGGACGTGCTTCTCATAAGCATCTTTGGAGGAATGATAAACGGCGTTGCCATTAGCCTCTGCCTTAATCGTGGCGCAACATCAGGTGGAACGGACTTTATATCCATTTATCTTTCAGAGAAAAGCAATATGGACACCTTCAATGTTATACTTGGCTTCAATGCGGTCATATTGTGCGTTGCAGGCTTTATGTTCGGCTGGGACAAAGCACTGTATTCTATAATCTTTCAATATGCTTCAACAACCGTTTTGCATATGCTCTACAAAAAATTCCAGCAAAGCACCTTGCTTATCGTAACAAACAAGCCCAAAGAGATAGCAGACGCTATTTATGCAGTGAGTCAGCATGGTGCGACCATACTTGACGGCGAGGGGTCTTATGAACACTGCGAAAGACAGATCGTCTATTCAGTAGTATCAGCGGCACAGACCAAAAAGGTCATACACGCTGTAAAAGAAGCCGATCCGAAAGCCTTCATAAACGAAGTAAAAACACAAAAACTCTCAGGAAGGTTTTATCTTCCAAAAGAGAGCTGATATAGAAGCGGACTGAAAAAGGTCCGCTTTTTATTAAAAAAAATCTTGTTCAACCCTTGTACTTTGCGAAAAAATATGATATACTATTAATATATATAAAATCATCTGTATTTGTTTTGTTTTTTTCATTACATTTACAGAAATTATCGAAAGGGTGTGAACTATGCTTGACAGTATCGCTTATGTTATAAACGCTATTTGGGGCGTTTTTACATCAATAGGTCTTAATGACATTGTCGATATTGCTATCCTCTCCTTTCTGATATTCCACGGCATAAAGCTTATTCGCGAAACAAGGGCGCAGCAGCTCACAAAAGGTATCCTTATACTTATAGGTTGCTATCTGCTTGCAGTATTCTTTAATTTGCAAACTATCAGATTTTTGCTGAGGATCTGCTTCCAGTGGGGCTTCCTTGCTCTTATCATAATGTTTCAGCCTGAACTCAGACGTGTTCTTGAAAAGGTTGGACGAACAAGTCTGGGTGGCTTTAATTTCTTTAGCTCAAGTGACTCTGACGACAACACCGAACATTGGAAAAAAGCTATTGACGCTATATGTGATTCTGCCGCAAGTCTTTCTTCCACCAAAACAGGTGCGCTTATAATCTGTGAGAGAAAGACAAAGCTTGGTGAACAGATAGCTACAGGAACGATACTCAACTGCATACCGTCAACAGCGATATTCGGAAACATATTCTTCCCGAATACACCGCTCCATGATGGTGCTGTAATAATCAGAGACGGAATAATACTTGCGGCAGGCTGTTTCTTGCCAAGACCGCAGAAAGACGAACTTATAAACAAACAACTCGGTTCAAGACACCGTGCAGCTATCGGAATGAGCGAAAACTCTGACGCAATAGTCGTCGTGGTATCTGAGGAAACAGGCAACATCTCAGTTGCTGAAAACGGAGAGCTTACCAGAGGATATTCAAAGGACTCTCTGAAAAGACTTCTGGACAATCGTCTTTTGCCTGAAAAGGACGCTAATTCCATTAGAGAAAATTCTTTTGCAGGAAGGGTGATTTCAAAATGGAAAAAGTAAAAAAGGCTAAAAAAGAAAATCGCCATGGTGCAGACTTTGGTCTGAGAATACTTTCCATAATCATTGCTGTAATAATATGGTTCGCCCTTTCTATCACTCAGTATCCTACAATAAACAAGACTATAACAAACGTTCCTGTTGTGTTCTCACTTGACGGAACGCAGGCAAAAGAAAAAGGACTTTCCGCACTCAACTATAAGGATATCTCCGTAGACGTTGAGATAAAGGGCATGAACTATGAGATAGGCAGCTATACTGCCGCAGATCTTGTGGCAACTGTCAATCTTGATGACGTAACAAAAGAGGGTACCTACGACCTTGACATCGATGTCAAGTCATCACATTCCACCGACAAGATAACTGTAGTTTCTGTCAACCCTGACACTGTTTCTGTGGAGTTTGACAGACTTACCACAAAGACTATCCCACTCACCGCAGAAGCCCCGCTCATAAGTGCTGAGGAGGGCTATATCCTTAAAGAAACTACCACATCGCCAAGCGAGATAACAGTTGAAGGTCCGAAAAATGACCTTGACAACATAAGCAAAGCAGTGGCACAGATCTCAAAATCAAAGAAAATATCCGAGGACACGACTATCAACACACAGGATATCGTATTCTATGACGATGACGACAACGTTGTTGATCCATCTAAAATAGAAGTCAAGGATACAAAGTCTGTCGATGTGAATTTTGTTATCTACAAGAAAAAGACAGCAAAGCTAAAGGTAGATATCTCTAATTGTACGGATAATTTTGATGTCAACTCACTGCCACTGAAGCTTTCCGAGGAAGAGATTTCTGTGGTATCGCCAAATCTTGACGACTCAGATACAGAAACGCTCACTATCGGCTCTATAAAACTTTCAGAGATAAACCTTGCAAAGGTGTTCAGCTTCAAGATCCCTCTTAACTCAGGTGAGATCAATATGAATGGCGATGAAAACGTTCGTGTATCCTTTGACTCAGAGGGATACACCTCGAAGGAGTTCACCATAACATCAGACCATATCATCACAACGGGCAAGCCGTCAGGCAAGTCCACTGAGATAGAAACAAAAAAGCTCACAAACGTCAAGGTCTACGGTCCTGAAGATGTGATAAACAATCTTAAAGACAGCGACTTATACGCTGAGGTCAATCTAAGCGACATAATTGACTCTGGTTCTTATGCTCGAGAGGCTATAATCTATTCACCGACCTACAACAACGTTTGGGGTTTCGGCAAAAACGAGATACAGATAGTTGTTTCAGACTAATAAAATTTTATCGGGACGATCTATTCGTCCCGATTTTTCGGTAAAAACGCAGGAGGATATATGCCAATAATAGTAAATCAAATAAGTTCCCCCCTTAACGCAACAGAGCAGGAAGTTATCTCCACCGCTCTGAAAAAGCTAGGCAGTGCCTCAAAGCACGCCATAGACTGCGAGATACACAAAAGCTCTCTTGATGCACGAAAGCGCAACGACATTCACTTTGTCCACTCAGTTTTCGTGACACTTGACAGTGCCGACCTTGAAAAGAAGCTTTGTGAGAAGAACACTTCCCTGACCTATGTTGAGCGCAGTGTTTACAAGCCTGTCATATCCACAGAAAAAGCAGAGGGCAAAGTTGTCATTGCAGGTTTTGGACCAGCAGGAATGTTCGCAGGGCTTGCCCTTGCCGAGCAGGGATATAGACCGATTATTTTAGAGCGTGGCAGCTCAATGGAAAAACGTACTGCATCGGTACAGAAATTCTGGCTCACAGGCGAGCTTGACACTAATTGCAACGTGCAATTCGGTGAAGGTGGTGCAGGCACATTTTCTGACGGCAAGCTCACCACACGAATAAAAGACCCTCTTTGCAGATATGTTCTTGAACGCTTCGTGGATTTCGGTGCGCCGAAAGAGATACTCACCAAAGCCAAACCGCATATCGGCACTGACAATCTGCGAAATATCGTCACGGCTATCCGAAAAAGGATAATAGAGCTTGGGGGCGAGGTAAGATTTGACACTGCCCTCACTGATCTGGCTATCGCTAACGGCAAAGTGCAAACTATATCAGCAGGTGACAAGAACGAAAAAGTGTCTGCCCTTATACTTGCTATTGGTCATTCCGCAAGGGATACTTTTGAGCTTTTGCAGCGAAAAAACATTTTTCTTGAGCCTAAGCCGTTCTCAGTCGGTGCAAGAATAGAACATAAGCAGGCGGCTGTGGACGAAAGCTTATACGGTGACCATGCAGGCAATCCACTGCTTCCAAAGGGTGAATATCAGCTTTCATGGCGTGATAAAAACGGCAGAGGTGTTTACACTTTTTGTATGTGTCCAGGCGGTACAGTTGTGCCGTCAGCTTCCGAAAGTGGAGGCACTGTCACAAATGGCATGAGCGAGTTTGCCCGTGACGGTGAAAACGCAAATGCCGCAGTAGTTGTGGCCGTTACCCCTGACGACTTTGGTCACTGCCCACTTGACGGAGTGGCTTTCGCACGGTCTATAGAGCAAAAAGCTTATACTCTCACAGGCTCATATAAAGGCGCAGGCACGACAGTTGGCGGATTTCTTGATGGCAAGCCTGAAATAGCAGGCACAGTTTCACCCACCTACGCACTTGGCTGTAAGGCGACAGAACTTCGTGATGTATTCCCTAAATTCGTGACTGATATGCTGGAGGGCGGCTTGCAGAATTTCTCACGAAAAATGAAATGCTTCGGCGATAAAGGTGCAATGCTCACCGCACCTGAAACCCGTACAAGCTCCCCTGTTCGCATTACACGAAACGCAGATATGGTTTCCCTGAGCGTGGAAAATCTCTATCCCTGCGGCGAGGGTGCAGGCTATGCAGGCGGTATAATGTCCGCCGCCGTTGACGGTCTTAAAGCCGCAATGCAGATAATGGCAAGGCAAGCTCCTTATGATAAATAACAAAGACAAAGGTTGTATACTGTACGCTTTTTTGTACAGTATACAACCTTTTTTACTTTGTAGGGGACGGCGCCCCCGACGTCCTGTTTGCATTATTTGTCACCCTATAAACCAAAAAGGGACGGCAAAACCGTCCCTTAAATTATGTCTGAAATTAAAGCTCAACAGGCTCAAATCTGATACGGATATTAGGAAGCTTCTTGATCTCTGTGTAGCTGTTCATAAGTCCGTCCTCAATAGACAGATCATTCTCACCGCTTGCAGGAGGAGCAAAAAGTCTGAGAGTCAGATCAGCCTCACCCTCCAGCGGCTTCTCAAAGAAAGCTGCCATAAGGTCGATCGTCTTTGCCTCAGGTGACTTATAGAACCACTTGCCGTTTATCTCCATCATGATGTTTGAATCATCATCAAATGTAACCTCGCAGAAGTGTGGATTCTTTTCAAAGTGGAGAGGGATCTCAAGACCCTCAGCGTCCTCAGAACCGCCCCAACGAAGCGTGCATGGAAGTGTAACCTCGTCGCCTCTTGTCATTGCAGGCTTGAAGAAATCATCGTGGATTATTTCCTTGTATGTCTTCATAACAGGCTGCTCGATACCGCAGTCAGCATAGTTAGGGTCCTGAATTTCAAGACCAAGACGTCCTCTGTCTCTGAACTGATAGAAAGTAAATCCTGAGAACCAGCTCTCGCCGTCAGCCTTGAGCATATCGCAGAATTCCTTTACCATTGCTGCCTGATCGTATGGACCTGTAACGTCGCCGTCAGCGTTGAACTCGCTCATTACCATTGGCTTTGTAACGCCGCCGTTTATCTCCTTGAATCTCTCAAAAGAACGCTTTGTCATATCGTATATGTCCTTGACCTTGCTTCTGCTGTGGCTTGTGCCGCCTCTTTCAGCAACGTCATAAGGCCAGCCCCAGTGAAGAGCCATGTACTTGTCAACAGACCAGATGTCTGTCTCCTTGACAGCCTGTGAAAACTCTGCTTCCTTTTCGATCTCCTTCTTGTTAAGATCTTCAATGCCACCGATACAAAGAATAGTAGAAACGTTTGGTGCATATTCCTTAAGTATCTTATTGAAACGGCAGTAGAAATCAGCAACTTCCTGATAAGTGCATCTCTTGTTGAATGAGAACCAGTTGCCTGTAGCTTCATGGTTTATTCTAAGAAGAAGTCTGCCGAAAGGTCTAAGGTCATTTGCGATAGCGATAAGCTGTTCGTCTGAAACGTGTGGGTCAACTGTGAGTGTGAGTGTAACGTCCTGTCCATGACGTCTTACATCTCTCATAAAGGTAAAAGGTTCGCCCTCTGTGTTGCCCTCAAGACCGCCCTTGTATGTGAAATAATCATCATATGGATAATCCCATGCAAAAGAAACATCTTCGTCTTTCATTACCTCAGAAATTCTTCCAGGGAACTCCTTATCCAGCGGATAGTAGCAGTACATAAGGCTTATGCTTCTGTGTGGTCTGCCCATTTTGTTGAGAATGTAATCCTGATTTACATACTCTCCACGCTCAGAGCCATCGCCCAAATCAACAGCACATTTTGCCTTACCCATATGCAATGAGTAGATCTTGTATTCGCTCATAAATTTTCCTCCTATTTTAAAGACAGGACTTTCCTGCCTATTCTGTTACTAAAAAAAAATTCGTTAATATCGTCCAACACCCTTGCAAGCTCAACTCTCGGCTCAACGCACATAAAATCCAGGACTGCCGAAATTTTTTCACACATGGACTTGGTTTTAAGTTTACCACAATAAGATCATAAAGTCAAGAACTGTGGCTCGGCCAACGTTATTAATGTAATTTACAATATAAGCCGTCATGTCTAATATAATAGCATTTGTGTTTCATATTCTTATATCATGTATAAAATCTTCTGGTTTTAAGCCTTGGTTCATACGAAAACAATGTTAAAATCTTTATGTTCTAAAGAGTAGTATAGCAGAGCTTAATACAAATTTATAGTGAAATAAACAAACAAATAATGAATTTTCAGTGAATATAAAAAGCGAACAGGCATCCACCCGTTCGCTTTAATTGATATGATTAATTTACATCTCCGAGCTTGTGTCTGCACTGTCGACCGCACTCTCAGAAACCTCAGAACTATCTGCACTGCCTGCAAAAGCATTGCTGTTTTTATTCTCTCCGTAGGTAGACATATACACCTTTGTGAATTGTATGTCCTCCCTAGGCTTCAGCGTCTCAGAGTCAGCCACATCAGTACCGCATATCTCGTCATAAATATCCATACCGTCATATACCTGACCGAAAACAGTATACTGCTGAGAGAAATTCAGCACACCGCCATATTTCTCAAAAGCATCGGTAATATCCTCAGGGATATTGTTGCTGTCTGCAAGCTTGCTGTCAAGCTCCGCCTGCTCCTCCTCGGTAAGGTCATAGTTATCAACAAAAAGAAGATAGCTGTTTGAAACCTTCTTCTTGCTGAACAAGTGACCTTGCTCCTGCGTATATGCACAAAGCGCACCTTTTAAAGGCCACAGGTTTTTTGAATACTCCGCCTCGATAGTGGTTGTGTCAGTGTCAGAAGTTGTCTGACCGTCAGCCTGCTTTGTTCCGCCTATAAAATACACACCGTCCTGCACCATGCTCACATAAGTGCCGTCATAATAGCCTTTTTCCACAAGTCCAGTGAAAAACTTGCAATAGTTCGGTGCTTCATCAGGGAAAAGCACAGCCTTGAAAGTGCCCTTGTTTGTTTCAAAAACCACCACAGGGCTGTCATCGGCAGGTTCGTCCATCTGTATCACCTTTGCATCAGTATAGTCTATATCGTTCTTGCTTCTGCCAGTACAGGCGTAAAAGAGAACAAAGATTATAACAAAGCAAATTGCTATAAGTGAAAACTGAAAATACGTCTGAAACTGTTTTCTGCGGTATGGACCCAGATCCTGTTTATTTTTGCTCATTTAACGCTCCTTTACTTTTTCTTTATCTTTGTGCCCTGTCTTGTTTCCTCAACGATATAGCCAAGCTCGCCTATCTTATCTCTCAGCTCGTCAGCCTTAGCAAAGTCCTTTGCCTTTCTTGCAGCCTTACGCTCCTCAACAAGCACCTTGACCTCCTCAGGGATATCCTCTTCACCGTCAGCACTGAGCTTCTTTGCAGCTTCTATCAGACCAAGTGAAAGCACCTTGTCAAAATCCTCGATAAGGGCAAGCTTTGTTTCATTGTTAGTGTCAGCTTTAAGAACGTCATACAGAACAGTGATAGCATTTGAAGTGTTTATATCGTCATCAAGTGCCGCCTTGAAGCTACCCTTGAACTTCTCAAAATCCACAAGCTCCACCACCTCGTCAGGCTTCTTGTCAGCCATAAGCTGTGCTATCCTTGCAGTGAGCTTGTTGTATGCTGTCTTTGCATTGTCAAGGTTTTCGTATGTGAAAACAAGTGACTTTCTGTAGTGTGACTGCAAGCAGAAAAATCTGTATACCAGTGGGTCATAGCCCTTTGACTCCAGCAGTGAAACAGTAAGGAACTCGCCCTTTGACTTTGACATCTTTCCGCTGTTTGTGTTAAGGTGCAGTATATGGAACCAGTAGTTGCACCACTTGTGACCGAGATAAGCCTCAGACTGTGCTATCTCGTTTGTGTGGTGTGGGAAAGCGTTGTCGATACCGCCGCAGTGAATGTCAAGTCTTTCGCCAAGATGCTTCATGGAGATACATGAACACTCGATATGCCAGCCAGGGTAGCCCACACCCCAAGGGGAATCCCACTTAAGCTCCTGATCGTCGAACTTAGACTTTGTGAACCACAGTACAAAGTCAGCCTTGTTGCGCTTGTTTGTGTCCTCCTCAACGCCATCACGAACGCCGACCTCAAGATCTTCCTCATTAAAGTTGTGGAAAACATAATACTCTTTCAGCTTTGAAGTATCAAAATAGATGTTTCCACCTGCCTCATAAGCATAGCCCTTGTCCATAAGAGCAGATATCACCTTGATAAAATCACCAATACAGCCCGTTGCAGGCTCAACAACGTCAGGTCTTTTGATATTTAGCTTCTTGCAGTCCTCAAAGAAAGCGTCAGTGTAGAATTTTGCGATCTCCATAACAGTCTTATGCTCACGCTTTGCGCCCTTGAGCATTTTATCATCGCCTGTATCGCCGTCAGAAGTAAGATGACCAACGTCCGTGATGTTCATTACTCTCTTTACGTCATAACCGTCATAGCGGAGATACTTTTCCAAAACGTCCTCCATTATATAGCTTCTCAGATTGCCGATATGAGCATAGTGATAAACTGTAGGACCGCAGGTATACATTGACACCTTGCCCGGCTCGTTTGGTACAAATTTTTCGATCTTGTGAGTAAGCGTGTTATAAATGTTCATTTATCTTTACCTCTTTCCTTATATTTTACTGCTCTTTCTTTCCGATCTTTTCAAGCTCAGCCACTCTCTTTTCCAGCTTAGCTATCTGTATTCTTGTCTGGCAAAGCTCCTGAGCCACAGGATCAGGGATATGCACCTGATCGAGGTCGCAGGTGCGCTTGCCGTTCTGCTTAACTATCCTTGCAGGCACGCCCACAGCCGTTGAGTTTGCAGGCACAGGCTCAAGAACTACAGCATTTGCGGCTATCTTTGCATTGTCCCCCACAGTGAATGGTCCAAGCACCTTTGCACCGCACCCTACCATAACATTGTTTCCAAGGGTCGGGTGTCTTTTACCGTGGTCTTTACCTGTTCCGCCAAGGGTACAGCCCTGATACAGCAGGCAGTAATCGCCAATCTCAGCGGTCTCACCTATAACAACACCCGAGCCGTGGTCGATAAGCAGACCCTTGCCTATCTTAGCACCTGGGTGTATCTCGATACCTGTCAACATTCTTGCAAACTGCGAAATACATCTTGCGATGACCTTGTGCTTGTGAACATAGAACCAGTGCGACACCCTGTAAAAAGCCACAGCGTGAAGCCCCGAATATGTGAGAATTTCCAGCGTGCTAGTTGCCGCAGGATCTCTGTCCTTTATAGTCTGAATATCATGCTTTATGTTTTCCAAAATCGTCATATATATCTCTCCCTTTCTAAGAAAAAACCTCCGGAATGGCGTTTCACCACTCCGGAGGCAGATTATGATCTACGGTCCCACTCCGATTTCCTGTACAAAATTTTGTACAGCTCAATATCTTTAACGCAGACCCTACGGAGAGGAATACTAAGCTTTCGCCGTTGTTCGCTCCCTGCTGTCAGCCGCACTTCACTGAAAGTCCTTGAAGCCTTGCACCAAACGGCTCCTCTCTGAAAATTACCTCACAGCTACTCTTGCTGATACGCATTTATATATTAAGTTATCATATGCCGCAACACATCGGCAGGCCACATTATTTGCCCGAATCCATATACTTCCAGTATCCCTTGAGATAAACTGCGCCGGAAATGACTGTCAGCACAACAGCTATCCAAATGAGTATCTCGTTTACAAGGAATATCGGTGTACCCCAAGTGAAATCAGGGCTTCCTTTTTCCGCTGGATTAACGATCTGCAAAACCATTATAGCAATAAGAGCAACCATAGTGAAAGCCGTTTTGAGTTTACCCCATATTCCTGCAGCGACCACAACGCCCTCGCTTGCCACAACAAGTCTAAGACCCGTTACCATAAACTCTCTTGCAAGTATCAGTACCACCGCAACAGGGTCTATCCAACGTTCAAATGTGAAGCAGATAAGCGCCGTCATAACAAGAAGCTTGTCTGCAAGCGGGTCAAGAAACTTTCCGAAAGTTGTAACAAGATTGTGCTTTCTTGCTATCTTACCGTCAAACCAGTCTGTGATAGACGCAGCTGCGAACACGATAAGCGCAAACACCATATGGTGCGGTATCTTGAAAAGCAGCACGAACAGCAGGAAAAACGGTATCAATATTACTCTAAGCACTGTAAGTTTATTTGGCAGGTTCATATCAAGTTCCTTTCATCTACATTTTTGAGCCGATAAGGTCATAATCCATAGTATCGTCAATTTTTACCTTGACATACTCGCCGACCCTAACTTTATCCTCGCTCAGGAAGAATATCTTTCCGTCTATCTCAGGTGCGTCCGCCTGACTTCTGCCGTAGTAACACTCGGCATATCTGTCAAAGCCCTCGCAAACCACCTCGACTTCGCTGTCGAGAGCAGCCTCATTAAGGCTGTCGGAAATAATCATCTGTTCTTCCATTATTATCTCCGCTCTGCGCTCTCTGTCCTTTAAAGGCACCTGATCTTCAAACTTCTCCGCAGGCGTACCCTCCTCAGGCGAGTAAGCAAAACAACCAAGCCTTTCAAAGCGAATTTCCTTTACAAACTCGCAAAGCTCTTCAAACTGCTCTTCCGTTTCCCCTGGGAAACCTGTGATAAGAGTTGTCCTCAGCGTAACGTTCGGTATCTTTTCTCTTATCTTCTTTATAAGTGCCGTAAGGGTCTCTCTGTCCCCATGGCGGTTCATTCTTTTAAGTATGGTCTTGTTGCAGTGCTGTATAGGCATATCAAGATACTTTACAAGCTTGTCCTCTTTAGCGATAACGTCCAGCAGTTCGTCCGTTATCCTCTCAGGATAGCAATAAAGCGTTCTTATCCACTTGAAACCGTCTATCTCACAAAGTGCCGTGAGCAATTCAGGGAGCATAGACTTGCCGTAGATATCCTCGCCATAGCGTGTTGTATCCTGCGCCACAACTACAAGCTCCGTAACGCCGTTCTCAGCCAGCCATCTGGCTTCCTTGACGATATCCTCCATGCGTCTGCTTCTGTATTTTCCTCTTATAGACGGGATAGCGCAGTAAGTGCAGTTGTTGCTGCAACCCTCGGCTATCTTTATATACGCATAGAAAGGCTCAGTAGAAATAATTCTTCCGCCTTCCATGGAAAGCTCAGTTTTTGCACCATAAGAACAGACAGCCTGCTTATCCAGCAGTATCTCTCTTATGATATCGCAAATTTTTCCGTTAGAGCCTATTCCCACAACAGCGTCAAGCTCAGGAATCTCCTTTTTCATTTCGTCACGGTATCTTTCAGCAAGACAGCCCGTAGCTATTACCGCCTTTATCCTGCCCTCCTGCTTGAGAGTACAGAACTCAAGTATAGTGTCTATAGCCTCCTGTTTAGCCGACTCGATAAATCCACAGGTATTTATAATGACCACATCAGAAAGGGCTGCGTCAGAAACTATCTGAAAACCCTCTTTGCGCAGATCATAGAGCATATGCTCAGCGTCCACCTGATTTTTTGGACATCCGAGAGAAACCATTCCCACTCTAGTTGCCATGAAAAAATCTCCAATCCTACACCGCCAACGGACGGCATAAAGTATCACAATAATCTATCTTATTATCTCACTTTTACACAGTTTTGTCAAGCCCTTTTAGTCACTATTGTATGACAAAAATCAAAATATTTATGAAATTTCCACAAAGCCAAAAGCATACAGAAAGTAAGTCCGGCATGATCCCAAAAGAAAACCCCGAAAGTTGCAGCTTTCGGGGTTTTCGCTTTTCAGCGTGAAACGACTGAAAATTATATCCTTTGTGGTTACCTATATTATACACCACGCAATTTATTTTGTCAAGCACTTTTGCGCCGTCAGTTTTTCTTCTCGGGGTAAGTAACAGTTATCTCTGACCCTGCTTCCTGCGACCAAACAACATAATCAAGCTTTCCTTCATCAATAAAAACAGTGAAATATGTATCCTTAAGCTCATCAGGAAGCTGTTCCTTTATCTTTTCTATGAACTTGTCCGTCTCTGTGGAAATGTAGTTCATGTACTCAAACTTGTAGCTCTTGTCTTTTGAAAGCTCCGTGACCGCCTTTTCTGCCGCCTCATATACCGCCTGAGCGTTAGCCTCTGCCTTTTCCGAGTTTTCGTCAGTTATAATTCCGTCTGCATATGCCTGCGCCTTTGAGCCTGCAAAGCATACTTTCCAATCATTGTCCTTGTCAAGCACCATAAGAATATACTGTGATGACGTGACCTCTCCCTCAGAGCTGTCATAAGCTATGGTCACATAAAGCTCCGCCGCCTTTGAATACTCCTCAGAGATGTTCACCTTGTCGATAAAGCCGCACTTATCCTTGTCAAAGCTATATCTTACTCCGCTTATCTGCTCGTCCTCACCGTATTCATTGTCGCCGCCCATGTTCTTTTTCATATATTCATAGTCAGCGGCATAATCGTCCGTCATAAGCTTAACCATTGATTGGTCAAACTCAGCGTTTGCGGCTTTAAGATACATTGCCGCAACGTCCTTTGCCTCTTCAAGCGGGTCAGCGGCTTCTTCGCTTTCCGTATCAGTTCCCTGCGTTGTCACAGCGTTCTCACTGCCCTGAACATTTTCCGCAGGCTGAGAGTTATCTGTGCCGTCAAAGCTCAGCGAACAGCCTGTCATGATCCCCGCACTCAGTATAGCCGCCGCAAAAATGATCTTTTTCATTCTTTGCTCCTTTATTCGTCGCCGTACTCCTGTTTTATGTCAGCAAGCACCTCTTTTATTATGTCGTATGAATACCCCAAACGCACAAGGGCGTTTTTCACCTTTATGTCACCCTTTTCTCCGTCAAGATATCTGAGATACTTTCGCTCCACAAGCTCATACAGCCGTTCGTATGTACCCTCGCTGTATTCCTCCAGAGCTTCCTCTATTATAGGCTTCGTAAGCCCTTTCTGTCTCATCTGCTGATAAGCACGGTAATATCCGTATTTACGCACTTCCACATAAGTTCTCGCAAGCCCCTGAGCATACCGCCTATCATTGACCGTCCCAAGCTCCAGCATCTTATCCATTACAGCGTCGCATATCTCCTCGCTGTAATTCTTCTCCAGCTTCTTGTAAAGCTCCACATAGGAATAGTCCCTGTAATCAAGGAGATACAAAGCCCTTTCCTTAGCCTTTCTGAACTCGTTGTCAAAAACTATCTTCTCCCAAGCAGACTGAGGCATATCAAGCCCTGCTCTCAGACCATAGGCAGACACTACCTCGTAGTTGAGAAAAGCCGTTTCGCCCTCCTCAAACTCTATCATATATGTGCTGCCCTTGTATTTTGAAACGCCCGTTATTTTAAGCATTTATCAGTCACCAAGCTCGCTTATGTCCACAGGAGCGAACTCCTCGAAGTCCTCCTCAGGCTTTGCCACAACAGACTTGTCGCTTGCCGCCTTGCGTATCTTCTTTTCAGGCTTATCAGCAGCCATATACTCATTTGCACTCTGAGCCGCCGCACCTGCGTTAGCCTTTTCTTCAAGCTTCTTGGCCTTTTTATCTTTCTGCGCCGCAAGCACAAGCTCCGCCTGATGTTCCTTTATCTTGGCTTCTATCTCGTCCATGATATCAGGATTGTTCAGCAGGAACTCCTTAGCGTTGTCACGTCCCTGACCAAGCTTCATATCGTTGTAGCTGAACCAAGCTCCACCCTTCTTAACGATATCAAGGTCTACCGCCATGTCAAGCACCTCGCCCACACGGGAGATACCCTTGCCGTACATGATATCGAACTCGCACTCCTTGAACGGCGGTGCTACCTTATTCTTTACCACCTTGCACTTTGTTCTGTTACCAATGACCTCAGAGCCGTTCTTTATCTGCTCTCCACGTCTGACCTCTATTCTTACAGAAGCGTAGAACTTCAAAGCACGTCCGCCTGGAGTAGTTTCAGGGTTTCCGTACATAACACCTATCTTCTCACGGACCTGATTGATAAATATAGCCGTTGTATTGGACTTTGCGATAACAGATGTAAGCTTTCTCATAGCCTGAGACATAAGTCTTGCAAGCTGACCAACGTGAGTGTCGCCCATTTCGCCGTCTATCTCAGATTTTGTTACCATAGCCGCAACCGAGTCGATAACGATACAGTCGATAGCACCGGAACGTGCCAGAGCCTCGGCTATCTCCAAAGCCTGCTCACCACTGTCAGGCTGAGAAACAAGCATATTGTCGATATCAACGCCAAGCTGACCTGCATAAACAGGGTCAAGAGCATGCTCAACGTCGATAAAAGCTACCTCACCGCCCATTTTCTGCGTTTCTGCGATAACATGAAGTGCGACCGTTGTCTTACCTGATGACTCAGGGCCGTATATCTCAATAATTCTTCCTCTCGGCACTCCTCCAATACCAAGCGCCATATCAAGGGTCATTGAGCCTGTCGGTATAGCCTCGATATCCATAGCCTTAGCCTCGCCAAGCTTCATGATCGCACCCTTGCCGAACTGCTTTTCAATATATGCTATCGCTGTGTCAAGAGCCTTTTTCTTTTCCTCTGCGTCAGTTATTTTTACTACCGTCTTAACGGCTTCTTTTTTCTTCTTGTCTATCGCCATTTTATATGACCTCCCTATCTTATCGGTGTTTTATCCGTATCTATATCATATCACACTAACTGTCCGTTTGTCTGTACAGCAACCGCAATTTATCTATCTGTACAAATTTTCGTACTATTTCTCATAAATGCCCGAAACACAGCGGTAAACACCGCACAAGTCTTTCCTGCATCTCACGTTCTTAAAGCCGTGCTGTATCATCAGTCGCATTACCTCGTCCTCCTGACCGATACCGATCTCAAAGAGCATAGCACCGCCGCTTTTAAGCTTTTTCTTCCACTTGCGAACTATCTCACGATAGAAGTCCAAGCCGTCCTCACCGCCGAAAAGAGCTTCCGCAGGCTCAAAAGTGACCTCACGCTGTAAAGCGTCCATGTCCTCTGTTGTGAGATAAGGGGGATTGCACACTATAAGGTCAGCCTCAGGCATATCCTCCACAAGCTTTTCGTCTGTAACGTCGCCCATGACTATCTCAGCCCCCGAGCCGTTCAGACTTATATTCTCACGGAGATACTCTGCCGCCTTTTCAGACTTTTCCACACACACTGCCCGACCGCAGTCAAGCTTCCTTTCGAGGGTGATACCAATGCACCCCGAGCCTGAACAAAGGTCTATAACAGTGATATCCTTCTTGCCTGCAAACATCTTCAAAGCCGTGTCAACAATAGTTTCCGTGTCCTGACGTGGTATCAGCACGCCCTCGCCCACCTTGAAAGGCAGACCATAAAACTCCCACTGCCCAAGGAGATACTGCAAAGGATAGCCCTCACAGCGACGTGTGACAATGTCGCTTATACGCTTTTCCTGCTCAGGAGTGATAACCTCCCCCTCAGCCACATCTTCAAACACCCATGTGACCTCGCAAGCAGCGTTCTCACCAAGACCGCTTTCTTCAAGCAGTCCCACGCATTTATCAAACAGTTTCTTTTTTACCATTTGTCATCTTCCTTATTTTCAGGTATACAAGCTTTAAGTGCCGCTATAGCACATTCTATCTGACTTTCATCAGGCTCGCTTGTAGTTATCCTCTGTATCCACAGACCAGGTGCAGAGATTATCTTAGTGAAAATATTGTCATATTTTCCCGCAAGTCTTATAAGCTCGTAAGCAATACCCGTAACGATAGGCAGAAGCGCTATCTTTATAACAACTCTCAGCAAAATGCTTGCCCATGATACTCTGAATATTGTGTTTACAAAAATGCTTATGAACAGCACAAGGAAAATAAAGCTCGTTCCGCATCGAGGGTGAAAACGTGTGTATTTCTTCACATTCTCAACCGTCAGCTCTTCTTCATGCTCATAGCAAGCGATAGTCTTGTGTTCAGCACCGTGATACTCATATGTACGCCTTATATCCTTAGTAAGAGCAGTCAAAGCCGTGTAGCCTATGAATATAGCTATCTTCAAAATACCCTCGATAAGATTCTTTCCAAAAGCCGACAGGTCAACGAACTTGCTTATGAATTTAGACACCAGCGACGGCAGATACATAAACAGCAATATCGCCAGACCCACACCCAGCACCATAGATATCGCCGTGATGATAGGACCGAGCTTTTCCCCAAGCTTATCGTCCAGCCACTGTTCAAACTTGGTCTGCTCCTCCTCATCGTCCTCCGTCATCTGCTTCTCAGCCGACCTTGTAAGGCATTTGTAGCCGTCTATAAGAGAAGTAAGGAAGCTGAAAATGCCCCTCACAAAAGGCGTTTTCCTGTACCAAGGCGTATCTTTTCCGCCTTTTATCGCCCACTCCTCCAGGTCTATGGTGCCGTCAGGCAGGCGGCAAGCCATAGCCGCCTTGTGGATGCCACGCATCATAACGCCCTCGATAACAGCCTGTCCACCGATCTTTGACTTGAATTTTTCCTTGCTTTGTGCTTTACTGCTCATTTTCTTTCCTTTCAAGGCGGTGTGTGCGTCTACTGCACGTTGTCGTTGTTTTCGATAGGCTCAGAAGAAATAAGCTCCACGTCTACAGTTGCCTGATTGTCAGGCTTTTTCTTCTGCTCGATACAAGGGAGCGTTATCATCACTGTTGTACCTACTCCCTGCTCACTGTTTATCTCCAGCGTACCGCCATGCCGCTGAATGATCTCGTCTGCCACCGCAAGACCTATTCCCGAACCACGTCTTGTGTGGTTTGCCTTAAAGAATTTCGTCTTGACCTTTGGCAGGTCATCCTTTGATATTCCCATACCCGTGTCGGAAATGGAAATACATACCTCATTATCCTCCTCATAAGCCTCCACCGATACAGTGTCGCCCTTGTTGGAGTATTTGATAGCGTTGTCCACAATGTTTATGAATACCTGACGAAGCCTGTTCTTGTCGCCGTAAACAAACGGCAGCATTTTCGGCTCGTAGTAATTGAGTGTTATACCAAGCGCCTTGGCCCTCTCCTGATAGATAAGCACAGTTTCCCCAAGCTCTGCAAGAATATCTATAGTATCCATAATAAGCGTGAGTCTGTTGTCCTGTATCCTCGAAAAGTCAAGAAGCTCCTCAACCATTTGCGAAAGCCTCTCCGTCTCACTTGTAATGACCCTCATACCCTTCTTGAAGGTTTCCTTGTCCTCATACATACTGGTAACAGTTTCCGTCCAGCCCCTTATAGCGGTAAGCGGAGTTCTAAGCTCATGAGATACAGAGGATATGAACTCGTTCTTCATCTGTTCTGTATTAGAAAGCTCCTGCGCCATGTAGTTGATAGAGTCGCAAAGCTCGCCAAGCTCGTCATTTCGTTTCTTTTCAAGACGTTCGCTGAAATCTCCCGTAGCATACCGCCTTGTTATGCTGTTTATGCTTCTTATAGGCAAAACAATAGATTTGATAAAAAACATTCCCGAGAAAAACATGAGCATTATGACAGCCACAACGATAGCCGTGATTATCATAGACATAATAAAGATCTGATGGTCGATATTTTTCATGGAAGACAACATTCTCAGTGCCTCATATTCGCTTCCCTTCGGAGATATAACTGACGTTATCGCCATGACCTTTTCCCCTGTTGACAGCTCATATATCTGTGTGCCTATTCCAGTGTCGGACTTCTTTGCGTCCTCATAATCGGTCATGTTGTCATTCTCCGAGGGAGAGAAGCCTGATGATGTAACATCGACCTCACCGTCGGTCTTGATAGCCATAAGCTCTATCTTGTCTTTCTCGTCATAGCTTTCCACAAGGGAGCGTATCTGAGAATTATAGTTAGTCTGCTCGTCACCTGAAGCGTTCACTACCGCCGTGGTGACTATCTTCATTTTAGATGTAAGATACTGCCTTGTGGAACTGTAGTAATAATTTCTCACCACCACGATAAGCAGTATTTCAAGCACCACAAGTATTCCCACGACCACCCCGAGATTGTTCCTCAGCCAGTGCTGTGTGATACTGAGTCTGCCGCTTTTTCTTTTTTTTCCGCTCAACTGATAAAAACTCCGTTCATCATGTTTTCACAGCTCAGTTAGAGCCGCCTGCCCACTTGTAGCCAAAGCCCCATATAGTAAGGATATACTTAGGATTAGAAGGCTCGTCCTCTATCTTCATTCTTATTCTTCTGATATTCACGTCCACTATCTTATCGTCGCCGTAATAGCTCTCGCCCCATATGTGATTGAGTATACTTGAACGGTCAAGTGCAGTATTCTGATTTTTGAAGAAATACTCCATTATCTGATACTCCACCTGTGTAAGGTCTATCTGCTCACCGTTCTTGAAAACAGTTCTGCTCTTAAGATTAAGCGTAAATGGACCTGAAACTATCTGTGAAGCCTCCTCAGGCTTAGAGCCTGAACGATTTACACGCCTGCAAACAGCGTCAACTCTTGCAATAAGCTCAGAAATAGAGAACGGCTTTGTGATATAATCGTCAGCACCGCTCATAAGGCATGATATCTTATCCATTTCCTGTGATTTTGCCGAAAGCATGATAATGCCGATAGTGTTGCTTTTCTCTCTTATCTTCTTGCACACCTGCATTCCGTCGATGCCGGGCATCATAATATCAAGCAGAGCAACGTCAAAACCGCCGTCCTTTTCGTCATAGGCTTTGAGAGCGTCCTCACCGCAGTTTACGTCAACTACCTCGTAACCGCTTCTTACAAGGTTTATGACCACAAATTCTCTAATTGAATCTTCGTCCTCGCAAACCAAAACTCTTTTCATTACATTTACTCCTCTCCAAGATCAGTTTATTATGTAAAAATTATTCTGAATTTCGTCAATAGTCGGTATGAGCTTTTCACGCCTGTCAAGAGGAAGCTTCACAAAATAATCAAGCTGACCCTTGCTGTCGATAAGCTCATATCCGTCAGAGATATAATCCTCCGAATCATTCTTTGAAGACACAGCGATACGCATTATCTCCTCGTTGCTCTCGTTTATATCTCCCGTGTATTTATAGAAAACAAGCTCGTTTGTGTCACTGTCCTTTTTCACCGTAACAGAACTGTTCCAGCGTTTTGGGAACGTTACAAAATATCCGTCAGATATGGCATAATAGCCTGTGTATTTTGTTTTCAGATCATAAAAATCCTCGTAAACGCTCCATGTAGTCATATAGAGCATTTCGTCTGCCACAGCGTTTTCATAACCCACCATAGGCGAAGTTGACGGTATCTCCACATCACCGTCGCCGTCCATGTCCTCACTGTAGTAGCCCGCAGGTCTTGTGCATAAAGGCAGCAGCTTTTCGCTTCTAAGCTGCATAGGATTTTGAAGTCCCGAATATCTGTAGTATATTATCTCCGTCTGCAATTTTCCGTCAGCAGTCAGTCCGTCAATAAAAATAGCACGCCTGCCGCTGTCAAGCATTCCCGTCTTTGATGACACATAAGAAGTCACATTATCGCACATATCAACGTTCTCGCCGCGGGTTATCTCATTGTTTTTCATGTTGAGCATAGAAGCCTTTGCCGTCACCGCACCTGTATCATTATTGGTGCTTCTCTGAATGGTGATAAGCTCTATATAACCATCATTGTTTATATCCAAAGGCTCCAGCACCGAATAAGTATCAAGCGCCACACGCTTGAAATCTCCGTCGGTATAGCTGTATATCTCCATAGTCTTTTCATCATTAGTAAGATTTTGATATCCCACAAAAACGTCCGTCTGGTTATTGCTTCCCATAGGCGAGATAATGACCTGATCTATGTCCGTGCCTGCGCCTGCAAGCTCTTTCACAGAATACCACTTGCCGTCCTCGTCCTTGTCGAGAATGTTCACCCTCAAGCCGTCCTCCTCAGATCCGTTTGAAGTGTACTCATAGAAGACCATAGCCTCGTCCGTAGGCTCATCGTCGATATTTGCGATAACATAAGCCGAGCGATATTCACCGTTTTTAGGATATTTCAAAGTTATGTTGCTGCCCACGCTCTCGATAAGCGCCTGATGTATCTCGCTTTGCTCAGAGGTAAGCTTCGGGGCGTTTATAAGTCCCTCAACAGAAAAATTCAGTGCCGAACAGCCTGTCATAGTAAGACAAGAAAGACAAACAGCAGCCAATTTAAGATTTTTCAAGCGATCCCTCCTGATACACCAAACAAAAAAATAGAACCGGGCATATACCCGATTCTATTATATCATATACGCAAAAATATTTCAAGCCTTTTTCCGCCCATTAGGAACAGGTAAAAATTATTTTGCTTATCTTTCGTCCAATGGGATATACTTCTTCTCACCTGAGATAGCCTTGTATGCAGGACGGATTATCCTCTTGCCTGTTACAAGCTCCTCAAATCTGTGTGCACACCAGCCTGCCATTCTTGAAACAGCAAACATAGGAGTATAAAGATCCTCAGGAATACCCAGCATACTGTAAACAAAGCCCGAGTACATATCAACGTTAGCGCACATCGCCTTGTCACTGCCCTTGATCTTCTTGAACAGCTCAGGAGTAAGTCTTTCCACCGCTTCAAGAAGCTTGTATTCTCTCTCAAACTCAGTGTTCTCGGCCATTTTCTTGGCATTCTCTCTGAGTATGACAGCTCTAGGGTCAGACAATGTGTAAACAGCGTGACCCATGCCATAAACAAGACCTGTGTGGTCAAAAGCTTCCTTGTTGAGTATCTTTGTAAGGAAATCAGCGATCTCGCCCTCGTCCTCCCAGTTCTGAACGTTGTCCTTTATGCACTGGTGCATTGCCGCCACTTTCAGGTTAGCACCGCCGTGACGTGGACCTTTCAGTGAACCGATAGCCGCAGAGTATGCAGAATAAGGATCCGTTCCGGAAGATGTAAGCACACGGCAGGCAAAAGTCGAGTTATTTCCTCCGCCATGCTCAGCGTGGAGCATAAGTAACAGATCAAGTATCTTAGCCTCTTCCTCAGTGAACTGTCTGTCCGGACGCAGTGCCGACAGTATCATCTCCGCAGTAGAATGTGTAGGTATCAGAGGGTGCATGAACAAGCTTTCACCGTCATAACAGCGTTTCTTTACCTGATAAGCCGAAACCATGATGTTAGGCAATTTAGAGATTATAGAGATAGCCGTAGCCATTTCATACTCAGGAGAACGATTCTCAGGGTTATCGTCATAAGAGTAAAGAGCCAGAATTGCTCTCGCCATCTTATTCATGATGTTCTTTGACGGAGCTTTAAGTATCATGTCCTCAAAGAAGTTGTCAGGGAGAGGTCTGTTTTCAGCCATCATTCCCTTGAACGCAGTAAGCTCCTCCCTGTTAGGCAGATCGCCCATGAGCAGCAGATACACTATCTCCTCATAGCCGAAACGGTTCTCCTTCTGAGCGTTGGACACCAGATCATTTATGTTGTATCCACGGAAGATAAGCTGACCTTGAATAGGAGATTTCTCACCCTCGTTTACCACATATCCGTGTACGTTACAGATATTAGTAAGACCAGCCATAACACCTGTACCGTCAGAGTTTCTCAAGCCTCTTTTTACCACATATCTGTCATAAAGCTTAGGGTCAATAGTATTGTTTGCTATAAACTGTTCGCATAAAAGCGACCTTGCTGCATTATTTATCATTGAATAGATCATCTCGCTTTCAAGTATATTATAAATATAAGTTATATTATAC
>OHSZ01000270.1_pt1 | contig 24512 bp, 15 predicted proteins | sample 1578791 | NCBI WGS metagenome assembly OHSZ01 (sample SAMEA3879551, study PRJEB24766) | human gut metagenome | biome: human-associated habitat; feature: feces | place: USA | collected 1985/1987 | reverse complement strand
CGCCACGCCACGACGCCCCAGACAGCCACGACGGCTGCGAGCAGCAGACAGGTCGTCCAGCGCGATTTCACGGTTCGGCGGATTCGGGATTGTCCGACTTCTCCGGCTCCTCGGGCACGGGTTCCTCGGCGACCGTGAGCCGCAGTGCAGGGGAGGAGGTCTCGTAACCGGAGTTGAAGGCCGCGACCGTCCATTCGTAACGGCCCGCTTCGAGCGTCAGACGGCAGCCGTAGCTGCGTGCAAGGCCCAGCGTATCGGCCGCAAGGAGCGTGTCGGCGACGATCCGCCCCTCGGTAGCGACGCACAATTCGTAACCCGTCGCACGGTCGACGGCCCGCCAGCGGAAGAGCGTCTCGCCCGCAGGAACCTCCGCGTCGTCCGCCGGGGCGATCGTCGTCACCGCACGGCCGGAGATATCCTCCTCGATGATTTCGCAGGAGACCATCAGGAATAGAAGCGGGAAATAGATCAGGTATCTTCTCATTTCGATTCGGTTATTAAGGTCAGTTGTTGTATGTAGAGCGTCAGTGTGAGCTGCGTGCGGCGGGTGCGGGGCTGCACGACGGTCTGCCACTCGGCCGACCGCAGACGGCAGGCGGGCAGACGCCGTTCGAGCGTCTCGACCGTGCGCAGCAACTCGGTGAACGACCCAGTGAGCATCAGTTGCGCCGTATGAATTTCGATCCCGTCCTGCCGCAACGTCGTCACCGGCACATAGCCTGTCGCGCGCACGCCGGCGGGAGCGAAGCGCCGCATAGAGTCGAGCAGCCCGCCCGAGAGGATCAGTTCGGGGGCTTCGACGGCAGCCGGCACGGCCGCTCCGGTCGCCGGTGTCGTCGGGGCGAGCGCATCCAGCCGCCGCTCCAGCCGGCCGCACTCCCGCCACGCGCCGAAGGTATCGCTCAGGGCGAAACGCCACGCCGCCCACGGCAATGCGAGGACGAGCAAGGCCAGCAGGCCGAGACCCCGGTATCTGTACGGCAGGTTCATAGTCCGATCTCGATGCGGAACACGAGCCGTTCGGCATCGCGTTCCCGTTCGACGTTCGTCAGTCGTACCGTGCGGCAGCACGCCGCCCCCGCGAGACACTCGACGAAGGTCGAGACGTCGCCCGCCGCCGGAGCCGTGCCCGCGACGACAGCCGTCCGCTCCTGCCGCTGCAAGGGCTTCCCCGCCTCGAAACGCATCGTGAGCGGTTCGACGGCGAGCCGCGTCAGTACGACCTGCGCCGGCACGGCCTCCGCGATGCGGTCGCACACGACGGCGCGGGATACTGCGGGACGTGCGGAGAACTCTGCCAGCAAGGCCCGCTGCCGGTCGGTAGCATCGGCTGCGGTCGAAGCCGTGCGTTCGCGCGCCGAGAGCTCCTTTTGCAAAGTCCGGCGGCGAGTGTTCAGCGACGGGGCGACGGCGGCACCCGCTGCCAGCAGGCAAAGAAAAAGTCCCAGCACCGGCAGTGCCGCCCGCCGCACGACGGCCTGCGCCAGCGACGAACCCTCGGCCGTCGGGCGGAGCAGCTGCCGCCAGCCGAGTCCTGCGAGAAGCTCCCCGGCCGCAGTATCGGGCGGCGCGGAGACCTCGATCCGCTGCGGATGGATGCCGGCCTCCGACAACTCGGTCAGCACTCCTTGCAGCCGCTCGCGCCGCACGAAGGCGATCCGGCCGTCGTGTTCGCGCCACAGGAAGGTCGCCCCGTCGTCGCGCACCCGCGCGGCGAGCTGCGAGTCGGCGGGCTTTACGATCGTGCCGTGGCCCGAGACCGTGACCACGGCGACGCCTTTGGCCACCGCCGCCGCGTCGTACACCGTCTGCTGCGGCTCGCAGCCCATCTTGCAGCGCCATGCCGCGATCGTATGGCCGTCGGGTGTCAGCGTGACATCCAGCACCCAGACGGGGCCGAGGATATAAGGGAAAAGATTCATTTTTTATTTATTCTTTTATGTCCCTTTTGTTCCGGTAAAAAGGACGAAAAGATCGAGTACGGCGACATCCTTTCCACCTTTTCACACGAAAAGGTGGAGCCGAAAGTGTCCGCAAGGCACCTCCGCCGGAATCGAACGACGGTTCTTACTGAGCGGGCACGAAAGACTGCGCTGTTTCGCACACCCGCTCCGGGCGTTCGAACCGTCGTTCGATTCGCGTCCGTCTCCGGTGCAATGCGGATCATGGGATCGTATTGATTTTAATCTCATTCTACGACCGTGGGTTTGATGAAGATATTGAGCGTACGTTCGACCTTGTTGCGCTTCTCCTTGCCGAAGAACCACTTGATGACGGGCACACGCGCCAGAAACGGCACACCGCGCGAGGAGCGCTCCATCGTGTTGCGATCCAGCCCGCCGAGAAGCACCATCTCCTCGTTCTGCACCTTGACGATCGACTTGAAGCTCCGCGTGGCCGTGCCGGGCGGAGCGTCCTCGGCAGTGCGGTCGGTGAACTCCGTCTGCTCGAACTCGATTTCGAGGGTGATCTGCCGATCTTCCGACACGTAGGGCGTGACCTTGATCGAGAGGTTCGCATCGACCGACTTCCACTGGTAGGACTCCGACGAGATGGGGTTCTGTGTACCGTAGTAGTTGTTCTGCACCTCCTTGTAGTACTGCGTCTCGCCGCTGGTGAGCGTCGCCTCGTGGCCGTTCAGGGTCGAGAGCTTCGGCGTGGAGAGCAGACGCACCACCCCGTCCTCCTCCAAGGCTTGCAGGCTCAGGTAGAAGTTCGGCGTCACGCGCCCCAAATTCACCGTGCCCCGGATGCGTCCGAGCAGATCGTTCACCGCATTCGCTCCGAAAGTCATGTCCACGCCCGGCGAGAGCGTTCCGGAGGTCTTCACCGCTTTGTCGCCCACGCCGGCCCCCACACCGATCTCGTGGATCCTGCTCTTCGTGACGTCGGCGATCAGGATCTCCATCGTCACCATCGGAACGGGTTTGTCCACCGAGCGCAGGAAGGTCTCCACACGCGCCACGTCGCGCCGGTCGCCCGACAGGATCAGGGCGTTCAGATCGGGGAAGGTCTTCACCGCGACGTTCTGTTTCAGCGCTTCGGGGATGATCTCCTCGACCTTCGACACGGAGCGGTAGACGAGCGGAAGGACCGCCGACGACGAGAGACCGTCCGACGCGGCCGCTCCGAAGATCCAGATGCCCCGTTCGGTGTAATAGCTGTACGGCGAACCTTTGAGCAGCACCGAGAGCAGCGTCTCGAAATCCGTCCCGTCCACCCAGACGCCCGCCGTGAGGTTCACCGGCGACTGGAAGTAGTAGTTCAGCTCCAACTCGTCGCACAGGTCGAGAATCACGTCCTGCACGTTGCCCCGCGCGATGCGGGCCGTGATGCGCCCCAGCGAGTCCACACGCAGTTCGTTGGGCGTGAACTGCCGCCGGCGCATATAGGCGGGGCCTGCGGACATCTTGCCGCCCTGCGCGGCCGGCTCCTCGCGCCACAGCGTCCACACGTCCTGCGCATCCCGTTCGGCAAGCAGGCCGTTGACCGCGGCGAGCGTCCGCAGCGCCTCGTCGAAGGGCATGCGACGCACGTAGCCCGAGACCTTGCAGTCGTACAAAGGTTCGGGGACGATGACGTTGCGCGCAGAGAGACGTGCGATCTTCTTCGCTACGTCGATCAGACGTTCGCCGCGCAGGTCGTACGTGAGCGTCGTGTCGGCGGCCGCATAGGCGACGTCGGGATCGGGCGCCGGAGCCGTCGGCGCTGCCGCCGGAAAGATCGAGAGGATGTTGCCCGACGCGGCCGCGTCCAGCCGATACTCACGGCAGAGGAACCGCACCAGATCGTCCACACGGGCCCGGCGGAAGTTGCACGACACGGGGATGTTCTCCACGCCGCGCACCGACACGTTCACGCCGCTGGCGCGCGCGATATTGCGCAGCAGCTCCGACAGCGACAACCGACCCGACGTGACGTCCACCTCCCGCCGGAACGTCGAGTCGCGCCCGACGAGTGCCGCCAATTCCGAGTCGATACGCGACAGACGCAAAGAGTCGGGGTCGGACGGCGGATTCGGTGCAACCGTCCGATGGAGCGAATCCGAAGACGGGTTCACACCAGCGGGTATTTCGGTTCGCTGTGCCGGACAGAGCACAGGCAGGATGCAAAGAAGTAAAAACGCAAGCGTGTATCGTCGTTTCATAGGCTTGGATCAGTAGTTCAACAGGGGTATCACTTCGTCGAGAGAGGTCTCGCCGCGTCGGAAGAGGTCGACGACGGCATCGCGCAGCGACGGTATGCCGCGTTCGAAGAGCAGCGGTGCGACGTCGGTGCGGCCGGAGCGTACGGCAGCCGCCAGCTCGTCGTCCATCGGGATCACCTCGTAGACGGCCCGCCGGCCTGCATAGCCCGTGTAGAAACAACGTTCGCAACCCACGGGTTCGCAATAGCGGTCGATCGCTATGTCGGACAGCAGGCGCCGCACTTCATCGGTCGCCTCCGCCCGGCGTTTGCAGTGGGGACAGAGCAGGCGCGCGAGACGCTGCGCGACGGTCATTACCAACGTATCGGCCACCAGGTACGGGTGTACGCCCATATCCGACAGACGGGCTACGGCGCCCCAGGCCGTGTTGGTGTGGATCGTCGAGAAGAGCAGGTGTCCCGTCAGCGACGACCGCACGGCCATCTCGGCCGTCGCCCCGTCGCGGATCTCACCCAGCATGATGATGTCGGGGTCCTGCCGCAGGAAAGTACGCAGTGCGGCGGTGAACGTAAGGCCGATCTCCTCCTTGAGCTGCACCTGGTTGACCCCTTCGAGCGTGTACTCGATCGGATCCTCGATCGTGAGGATGTTGTCCGTCAGGGCGTTCAGCCGCCGCAGCGTGGCGTAGAGCGTTGTGCTCTTACCCGAGCCCGTAGGGCCGCAGATCAGCACCATGCCGAAGGGCCGCGCGATGGCGCGGCAGTAGTCCTCGTACTGCCTTGCGGAGAAGCCGAGGTTGCGCAGTTCCAGCAGCTCGACGCGGCGGGTCAGCAGTCGCAGCACGACCTTCTCGCCGTAGATCGTCGGCAGCGTCGAGACGCGCACGTCGAACTTCTCACCGTCGCGGTCGTAGCCGATGCGCCCGTCCTGCGGCAGCCGTTTCTCGGAGATGTCGAGCGAGGCGAGGATCTTGATCTGGTTTACAAGCGGCATGTACTGCGCCCGCTCGACGACGTAACGCTCGGTGAGCTTGCCGTCGATGCGCATACGGATGCGGCAGCGCTGTTCGTAGGGTTCGAGGTGGATGTCACTGGCGTTGTCGCGCAGCGCCTCGCCGACGAGGGCGAAGAGGAACTGCCGCCCCTGTCCGATCTCGGCCGTGCGGCCCGCGGCGGCGCTTGCCGTCTGCGATCCGGGGCGGTAATGTTGCAGCAAAAACCGTTGCAGGTCATCGGCGGCGATCGGCACGACTTCGACCTGCCAGCCGTAGAGCACCTCCAGCTCCTCGGCAGCGGCCGTGTAATCATGTCCCGTCTCGCCGTAGCAGCGTATCCTGCCCGCCTCGCGTGCGAACGGCACAAGGCGGTACTCGGCGGCCTCCTGCGCCGTGAGCAGGCGGAGGATTTCCGTGGGGATATGTGTCGGGGTTACGGCCATAAGCGGAGGAATTGAAGAGCGGCCCAGCCGATGAGCACAATGCCGGCTGCGCCGACGAAGGGGATCGTGCGACGACGACGGCCGCAGCAGACCCACCGGAGGAGGGCGACGACGCAGGCGGCGATCAGAAACCGCAGAAACTCCGTCGGTGCGAACAGGGGTGCGACGGCAAGCAGGAAGAGGACGTCGCCGGCACCGAATGCATGCCGCACAGACAGCCGCCGCAGGCGGAGGTAGCCGAAGAGAGCCGTTCCCGATAAAAGGAGCAGCGCGGCATTGCCTGCCGTTTGCAGCAACATCGTCCGCCAACCGAGCGTGTGCCAGCTCACCCCGACAGAGACCGTCCCCAGCACCGCCAGCCACGATGCGTCCACACGGCGCGTGCGGAAATCGTCGCGGGCCAGTACAGCGGCAGGCAGAAACAGCAAAAGGGATGGATAGGGAGCAGGGAACATCGGAGGGTCGTTAGAGGGTATTCGGCAATACGGGATAGCTGCGTAGGAAGGCGGGTGCAGGCAGATACCTTGCCCCGCGGCGGCCGGTCAATCCTTGACCGTCTCGCGCAGGTTTTTATCCTGGTCGATCTCCCAGACATTATAAACTCCGTCGCCGTCGAAATCCACGACGGCAGTCGCCGTGGCGCGGAAGCCGTGCTCCGAAGCCTCGACGATCTCGACGAGGTAGTTGGCCTGACCGCCGTCGGTCACCAGCCGCGACTGCTCGAAGCCCAGCTCCTCCAACGATGACGAATAGCGCGAATACGTGTAGAAATTCGACCGCTGCAACGTATGCAGGTAGGTAAGCTGCTGCTGCGCTTCGGTGGCCTTGGCTCGCGAGATCAACGGCATCAGATTCGGCAGCGCGATCAGCACCAGAATACCGATGATGACCAGCACGACCAACAGCTCGGGCAGCGAAAAGCCGCGGAGACGGCGACACGGATAAAAAGACAATGTTTGCATAGACGGTGTTCGTTTGCAAACAAAGATAAGGTGGCTTTTGATTGATTTTTCGAAGAATATACCTTACATTTTAATGCATAAACACCTGAATATTAATATGTTGATGAAAAATAATCTATACATACGCCTTTCACGTGTTTTTACCTTGTTCTGCCTTGTACATAATTCGGGAAAACCACCTCGGGAAATGATGACTGTTCGAGGAATAGCTACCATGAAAAAGGACCTCGACATAGAGGTCCAAGACATAATGAAGGTATGGGATTATTGATGCGTTACGGCAAAGAAATTCTTAAAACCGATTGCCAGCATACGGTGCCATACACGTTATAATTCCGAGGATCGATTCCAGTAACAAACCGAAATACATGAAGATTTATCGGTTGTTGACGCCGGATAAACCCGATATGCCTTATTCGAAAATGATAAAATCTGACATATACCTCAGTCTCCGCCGACAGATTTATTCACATTTACGATCTTTGCTTTTATCCGGTGATGTTTCACGTAGATCGACCCGACCTTTCCGACCCGGAAAATAACACATAATGCCCGATTCGAGAATCCCGCTTCCATCAGACATAGAAATTCCTTTTCTGCCGGTGTCAAGTTGCTCCGGCGATGTCTTCGACAGTCGGACAAACGTAACGAATCATTTACGATATGATAATTCGAAAGCCGCTTAACAGATGCAAGCTCCTTGCAACGTGTATGAAATGAAACAGGATCATTGTTATATAAGTACAACAAATCCAGCCACTCCTCGATATAACGCAATCTGTTTCGTGCCAAGAGTTCGGCTTGCCGTCGTTGCTGCCATAAACGGTAAAGAATACCTGCCTGCAACATAATTATGGCACACAATATGAAAATCATAGTGCATACAATTTGTCGTCTCGAAAAAGTATGCACGGACTCTTTGTTTGCCCCAACTCCGGTGACCAAACCATATAGCAGCAAGCGAAGAGCCGTGCATAGCACGATTCTCTCGCTGTCTACCGCTATTAATGAAATTGGTCTTTGAGTTGTGAGCAGACAGAGAAAACCCGATAATAATTATCGTCTATTTCAAAGATAGAAATTATTATACAATCCGGCAAATTATTATCTGAAATTTTTATTTTTTCCTGCCTTATACAATCACTTGCATAAGTCGCTATTGCGACATTTCATTGTCCTTATGAAAATCGATCGAAGAGCTATTTCGATCGATTTTTATTTATTGTATTATACATTAAGCACTTATACGCTTTACTTATTATTTAACCCCTATTGCGCTTATTATCAATAGATTGCGATTTTGTTTCCGAAATGAAATGCCGTTGATAAGATTATATTTTTGATTTCTATTGATAATCAGAAATTTAACAAGTAACGTGTAATATATACATTATGCCGTTTGGACAAACGGAGTCGAAATACGTGCTTTAACTTTGTTTCATCGGCATATGCTCGGCATTCCGAGCGGTTCAGACCGCCACGATCATATTTTCATAAACTATCAAACACTAACTTATTATGAAAAGATCTTCTCTTTTATTTCGAACTTGTATTGGGTGGTTTTTGTTCGGAGTTTTATTTTTACAATCCAGCTATGCACAAGATTCTAACAGTACAAACTCGATTGCCATGCATGCCGTACTCAGTGACGGTTATTTCAAGCCGCAATCTCCTGATGTATGGAGCATGATTAAATATGGCAATGCGAATATTGATTATTACACTGGCACTTTGGGAATAAGTATTCCAATTTATACTTATAAAGACAATAATTTTGAAATCCCTATTTCGATTGATTATGCATCGTCAGGTTTTCAACCTGGTTCTCCCAGTGGTTTAGTCGGTCAAGGTTGGTATCTGAACTTCGGAGGAGCAATTACGCGTGAGGTCAGAGGTATTCCTGATGATGCAATACAGGAAATGTATGATTGGCGGGAAAAAGCCGATCAAGAGATGAATGAGATTCCTTGGTGGGATGAATATACATTCCCCGACCAAGGGTCATATATCTACGGTCATTCGGTTAGAATAGACGGATACGCACAAAGCTATTTTAAAACAACGCCGACAGATTCACTTAATATCGTTTATACTGGTGCTGCGGGACAGGAATACATGCCTTATTGGAAAGATGAAACCAATAGTCGCCTCGGATTCGAAACAGAACCGGATGTTTTTAATTTCAAGGTTCTGAATTACTCCGGCTCGTTTATTCTCCAACCTAATCATCAGATTAAGGTCTTTAATACGAATCAACCTGCAGGAGAATTTCATGTAGAGTTCTTAATGGAAAATTATGCACCTTTGTCAACGAGTAAATTCATCATCACAACTGGCGATAAGACAAAATACTATTTCGAGCACATAGAATCTTGCCGAACCGTAAGTGATCTTCTGGGTGGCGGAGATAATCCGCACAGGAATTACACATGGAAATTAACCCGTATCGAGGCACCGAACGGCAACAATGTCAGGTTCTTTTATAACAAGGTCAAATACAATACTTACGAAACAATTACGCCGGTAGTCACGATCGATTACCTTTCCGACCGCAATCCGGATAATGATCCGACACCTGTATATACAGTCAGTAATTTTGTTAATGAATACCTTCTCGACAGCATTGTCGTCGAAAATAAAGCTCGTATAGAATTCGCTTATTCTTCGGGAAACCTGACATCGATAAATGTTTTTAATGATCGCGACAGGAATCCGGTAAAGAGTTGTGCTCTTGAATATTTTTTAAATGACAAGGGAAGTGGTTATGTTACTTTTCTGAAAAAGGTCGCTTTATCCGGAGAAGGACAATATACGATGGACTATTATGATGAAACATCGGAATTCGCATACAATCATACTTTTAAGGTCGATCAACACGGATATTACAATGGACAGGATGCATACTCCAAACCTCCCTTTCCAGCAGATTTAAAGAAGTTGGCTGAAAAACTTCGTACGTGGCGTGATCCAAACGAAACATGTACTCGCATGGGTATGCTGAAGACGATTCACTATCCTACGGGAGGATATTCAAATTTCGGCTATGAACAGAACGAAGCCTTCTACTTAGGACAAAATATTAAAGTCGGAGGGTTGCGTGTTAAACAGATCGATGTCTTCTCGCAAGACGGGAATCAGACACAGAATCGAATCTTCAAATACACCCAAAAAGAGAATGCGAATCGCAGTTCCGGAGCAATGATTCATATTCCATGCTATTATTGGCAATATTCAATCATTGCCGCCGGAGCGTCGTTTAATCGAGAGATTGTCTCTTCGCTTAACAATGTGGGATTTGCGAAAGATTCCTATTTCGAATATTTGCGTGTCATTGAAGAGGTGCGTAAGAAATCAACGGACAGTTCTCCATTGTCGATCACCGAATACGAATTCTATTCAGCCAACGCCGACAACAACGGCGGAACCCCGAAAGAGATTTATGAACAAACTGAAAATTTGCGAGCTTCGGATGGATGGACCGTTGAAGTTACGTTATATCCCAGTGCAGAATTCAATACGAGTATGCTGCATACTTCGACATTACGGGGAGGAAAGTTGCGTATGAAAACCGAATATGCGGGAGATATGGATCATCCGGTAAAACGGGAAGAATACGTCTACTCTGAATCCGATAACGATGAAATAGGTGTGAATACCGTATTCATGTGTATGGCAGCAAATCACATTTACAACCCGAACTCCATAGTTCTGCAACAAAAAATCGAAGAAGTCTATAATAAGGATGCTGAACTAATCTACCGCAATGAAGATAATTACTCTGTAAATGATTTGGGCAGAGTAAATTCTGTGATACGAACAGACAGCAAGGGAGATGAAATTCGTGAAATGTATTCTTATTTAGATCGTGTACCGGCTTATCCTACGGAGATCATTAAAACCAATAAGGGAAATGTGATTTCTGCGATGAAAATTGATTACGAACAGCAAAGTAATGCAGAGGATCATTACACTCCTTCGAAAGTTTGGAAAGGAGCATTGGGAGTAACTCCTCCGAATATCGAATATCGTATGGATTGTAAATACGATTTCTACGATTCGATGGGCCGTCCGTGGGAGATGACGGATCGCAATGGTAAGAGTACCTGTTATATCTGGGGCTATGAAGGACAATATCTCGTCGCCAAGATCGAAAACATGACGTACGACGTCCTATCCGATCAATACGGAATTACAAACAACGCGTATCCCGACACTTTACCTGAAACGGAGGAAAACATGCTACGCGGAATCGAAGGGATAGCGGTTACAACCTACGCTTACGATCCGCTGGTCGGCATTACACGCATCACCGATCCTTCGGGACATTCGGTCTACTATGAATACAACGATAGCGGAAAATTGAAAGTTATCCGCGATGACAAAGGCAAGGTATTGAAATCCTATGATTATCATATTGTAACCGACAATCAATAAACAGACGTATAGTATGAAAAAGATATATCTGTTGCTGGTGCTGTTGTTCACCGGCCTGCAATCTGTATTTGCACAATTTATTTGGCATCCCGATCTGGGTACACCTTATGCAGGGGCAATCTCTCTGCCGTGGGATACACGCAGCTATATGTTTCAAGTCGACAACGGCGAAGAGTTCGGCAGCCCAGGTGATATTTGGGACGCGCTCGATGCGCAGCTCCGGGCCGCCGGTATTACGTGGATCCGTGTGAATTCTGTCGAAAATCCGGCAGACGGAACTTTCGAAGTGTGGTTCGATTTGGATGAAAACAAAGATAACATGTCTCGTTCCATCCACATGGGTTACAGTTACAGTGCTTATTTTATCATTACGCAATTAAAGCAGGATCAAGAACACTTCGAAGGACTGTATGCCGATCTGCCTGCGAATAGAAAATTCGAAGTCTTGCCGGGTGAAGAAATTTCAATCCAACTGCATGGTCTATCAGCCGGAACGTCATACGACGTATACCAATATTATTCAGAGAACGATATAGACATATTCGATACGTTCTTCAGCAACACGGGCGGAGATTATCTTTACACGTCAGCATTTCCGGAGGGTGATTTCGGGTTCAGTTTCTCCAACAGTCAATTCAATGTCAGTTACCCCGAAGCTTATAGAAATCATTACTCCTTCGATACCCGAGCGTTGGCATTTCCTGCGGAGGGCGATGTCATGCGGGTCTATTTCGACTCCTATTCCAAATGGAACGGTATGAAAGTGGCAATCAACAGTCTTGCCGATCTGTCGTTTCTCGATCGAGTGGTGCAGGATCACAATACGGGCAAGATCGCATCTTGGAATCCCCGTATGCGATTGTCTTACGGGTACGATACGCAACTTCGACAAGCCTACTTCGAAATCGCTTGTCCTCCGAATCTGACAGACGAATTTATCCAAAGTACGTTGGGGATAATGAACGCTTCGGGATGGAACGCGACTGTTTCGCAAGATTTCGGAGGATCGGTTCGGACGGTTCCCGTATCATACGAATACGACAAAGAGACTTCTCAAATTATTGCGATAGTTGAATATACACAACCATTCGTAACGTATACGCTTTATAGGGAAAACAGCTACCTGCAAAGTCTTACAGGAAACGGCGGTTCGTTACGTCTCTCGACTCCTGCTACATCGGGTTACTATCGCATTGTTGCTACCTACTCCGAGGGCGGTTTGAGCGACTCTGCCGAATTGGAAGGCATCCGCTACAACTCCGATATGCTCTCGCTCAATGACGATCGTAACTGGATTCTGACACGAACCTTCAACTGCGACAACCACGGGGACACCGAAGAGGAACAAATCTCTTATGATGTAAGCTATTACGACGGATTGGGATATGCATTGCAAAACGTACAAATTTGCGCTAACGGCGACGGACAGGGAGATATTATACAACCATTCGTCTACGACGGATTGTACCGCGAGGAGTTACAATACCTCCCTTATACGCTGGATGCCAACAATGGGCAAAGTGACGATGCAGCATTGGCCAATCAAGAGGAGTTTTATAAAACCAGATACGGCTTGGCGACCGATCCTCACGCTTGTGTTCGTACCGAATACGAACCTTCTGCACTGAATCGGGTATTACGCACACATAAACCCGGTGCGGAATACCAATCTGATACCCGTTCCATGCAGACTTTTTATATGGGTAATGCCGTATCAACGGTTCTTCGCCTGCGTGTCGATCCCGATGATCGTTCGCTGACGGCAGACGGTTACTATGCCGCCAATGAACTCTCCGGCACACGTTCTACGAACGAAGACGGAGCCGTCGTCATAACCTATGCGGATAAGGAGGGTCGCACGGTCTATGAAAACCGACAGCTGCGCAACGGAAGTGCCACCGAGAATATAATCACCTACTATGCCTATGACGACTGCGGACGCCTTGCGTGGGTCATGACACCCAAAGGCAGCGATCTGCTCTCCGCCGGATCGAGTTTCTCGCCTGACAGCGACTTCGCAAAGCAAAACTGTTACGTCTATTTCTACGACGAGTGGGGACGGGTCTATGAAAAACGTTTCCCGGGACGCGAGCCGATGTATGTCGTCTACAACCGGGGCGATCGGCCGATGATGATACAAGACGGATTGATGCGTGAGAAGAATCGATGGCTCACCTTTCATTACGATGGCATGGGGCGTGTGACAGCACAGAAACTCGTCACCGATTCCGCACAGACACCGCAGACACGCGAGGCATTGCAAATGTCGTTCGACACGAATTCTTATCCGCAACTTTATTCTTCGCCCGCATCGCAGATCTTGACACAGCATGTCTATGACCGGTATCCGACGACGATGCCCGCGGCTTTGGCTTTTGAAGAGATTCCCGACATGACCTGCGACCTGACGGGTATCGAGCCCGAAACACTGCTCGATACTTCGACGACGGGGCTTCCGACCTATGAAAAGTTGACTGCGATTACGGATTCCTCAATCGGCGGAGAATATCACCGTGCTTACTACTACGACTATAAAGGGCGTGAGATTCAGCGTGTGGAATGCGACTTCGAGGGCAATATTCTCCGCACGACCAGCCGATACGATCTGATCGGAAATTTGCTGGCGCAACGCGAAAGCTATACCCACGGCGGAACGACCGACGTGCTCGACCGTACCTTTGAATACGATTCGCGCAACCGCATGACGAAAGAGACCGCGCAGTTCAATAACGGAGAGCAGGCCGTGGTCGCCTATACCTACGATGAGCTTGGACAACTCTCGGGAAAGACCTATGGTACGGGAGCACACGCCATTCATGAGACAATGGATTACAACATGCAGGGGTGGCTCACTGAGAAGTCCAGCGAACTGTTTGAGATGAAATTGCGTTATTACGATCCCGAGCCCTATTACGGTGGCGATGCTTATTATACGGGTAATATCTCCGAATGGTGGTGGCAGCACAAAAACGTGAACGGAAATTATGATGCGGATAACAATACCTACATTTTCCATTACGACGATCTGTCCCGATTGAACGATTCCCGATTGACCTACAATGAATCTGAAGATATTACAGACGAATTTGTGGAAAATGGCATCACCTATGACAAAAACAGCAATATTATTACGCTGAACAGATCGAGTCTGTCGTCGGATGATATGAAGAACTATCGGTTTTCATATTCTGGTAGTCAGCGAATTAAGGACGAAACAAGCAACTCGGACTACGAATACGACGCCAACGGCAACATCCATAAGGATGCCTTGACGGGCTTTTATATTTACTATAATTTACTTAACTTGCCTACGGTGATTTATACCGAAGGGGATATGGGATTGTACTATACCTATCTTTCCGACGGTACGAAGATCAAGGTGTGCGGATACGACGACAACGAACCCACACGTTACGCAGGTTCTTTGGTATATAATGACGGGACATTCGAAAGCGCCTCGTTCGGCGGCGGTCGGATCGTCGGTACGAACAACGGCGCGAACTCGGAGGTGCACTATTTCCTGACCGATCATCTGGGCAGTACACGTGTCGTGGCGAAGGTGACGCCGACAGGCCGCGAAGACCTCGACCGCAAGGATTACTATCCCTTCGGCAAGGAGTGGGCGCAGCCCGACATGCCGACATCGGATAATCGCTACACCTTCTCCGGTAAGGAAAAACAACATCTGCGATTCCAAGAGATCGATTATGCCGATTTCGGTGCGCGGTTTTACGATGCAGATACCGGTATCTTTTTACAGCAGGATCCGTCGGCAGAGGATTATTATCATATCGGCCAACATGTATATTGTGCAGGAAACCCTGTGAGTAGAATAGATTCTAATGGATGTGATTTTACTATAGCTCTTCGAGCATTGATTCAACAATTAATGTTTGATATATATACGACAATTGCGAATAATGAAGCTGCGATCGCAGATTTCGAAAAACGGGGTAAAGGTGATAGTAGGCGCGCCGAGAGGTTACGGGAAAATAATGCAGAACTTGAAGCTGCTATCTTAGAAATTACAGCTATGGAATTTTCTGATCAGCTGTATGATGTTAAGCTCAATGCCGGAACCCCCGAAGGAGGCGATGAAGAGATGGAATACTATGGCTGGACAACTTATAATCATGAAAATAAAGCTGTAACAATTAATCTGGCCGGAGATTATGATGCCAAAACCATGTTGCACGAATTAAAACATGGATTTCAATTTGAAGATCAAACATATTCTTTTGCTTCTCACGGTTTAGGTGGTGGACAATATTATGATTTTGAAGATGAAGTAGAAGCTCATAAAAGAGGAAGTGCGATTGATGGATCGAGTGGCAAAGTCGATAAAGAAGATTATAGAAATATATTACATCGGGGCCAAGCCGGTAAAATCGACCAACAGCGAATTGGTAAAAAAGATATCTGGCACAAAAATGTCAATCCTTTAATAAAATTGTTTGGCTTATGAGGCGATGTATGATTTATGCGGTTATAGGGTTATTCCTGCTTCCGCTCTATGGCATGGCAAAAAAACGCTCCCCCAAAGAAGAGCGCACGAACAATCATAGTGCGTTTCTGTATTACCGAGAATTTGGACCTTCCGTAATCAAAGGATTTGTATACCTTTTTTTTGATACGCTCAATAGATCCTTTGTGCTCATGGAAAGTAATCATTTGGGAAGTTCATCCGCTGAATACGGGGCTTGCAGGATAAACGGAGATACATTAGTCTTGACTCCCTTTGTATATAGCAGTACTTTCTTGTACTTAACGGATTATATGGCTGATGGCATTTCACAGGTAGGTATTCCACAACGAAATGTTGATTATCATTGGCATTGGCAGAATAGAGCTGGATGTCCAAGTGCTGATTATATTATTGTGGATGAAGCACAAGATTTTTCCAAAGAGGATATAGAACTATTCCGTTCTAAGGCAAAAAAAGCATTATTGTTGTATGGTGATTCGGCTCAACAACTTTATACTTTTATTAAAGATAAGCAAACTGTTTCAATGGAGGATATACAGTATTTTACTAAGTTCCCTGTCGAACAGCTTGTGTTCAATCATCGATTACCCAAAAAGATAGCCCGTCTTGCACAGTATCTAAATTCCGAAAGTGACGAACTTGAAGAGCGTTGTACTGAAGAGGGTGTTGAAAAGCCAAAGATTATCAAGTACAATAACATTACTGAACAGTATGATGCCATCATTTCGCTTATTCAAAACAAAAACATGGAGGATGTCGGCATCCTATTTAGACACAATGATGAAGTAGAGCGTGCATATGAATATTTCAAGAATCATGGTCTTAACGTTGAAGCTAAGTATGGACAGTTTATGGATCTAGATTTTTCTTCAGACAATCCAAAGATGATGACCTACCATAGTTCTAAAGGACTTCAATTTGAACATGTTTTCATTCCTGAATGTACTGTTGAAGACGATGCAAACCGAAATCCACTATATGTGGCCGTAACAAGAACCTATCGTGCTTTGTATATAATGCACTCAGGCAATCTTTCCAGTCTTTTTGATGATGTACCTACTTCGCTTTATGATACGAGTCTTACGAGCGGTCCCAAATTAACACTATGGGGTTTGTCAACTCCTAAAAAACGAGGATAATTATGAAATTATACATACCAACCTGTACTCTGAATTTCAATAACATATTGTCTTCAGAGTCAATTTCGCCCTTAGGATTTTACGCAAGACGCGGCTTTGGTAACAAACGCTTCTATCCTGTCTGCGCGAACGACAAAGACCAAGTAATAATATTGTACAGTAAATATCCAAGGTTCGAGATTGAAGAAAATGACCTTGAGAACTATCCTATGGTTATTGAGATAGAAACTGATGACTATAAAGATGGATTCTTTGAGAAGGCTAAGGAACATGACGGAGTAGAGGCCTATCTCTGCTATCATACCATCAACCTTAACCCTTTTCATTGTCGTATCTATTTTAATAGTTATCAGGAGCGTCAGGGTGTATTGTCAAAGGCAGAACAAAGTCTGGAGAATAAGTTCTATAAGCTTTATGCTCCTAACATAGGTGTTAAACCCAAAGAGAAAAAAACATTTTTTGGCGTTGCCAAAGATTTATTTACTCAATCTGAAAAAGATGATTTCTTATGGAATCCTTTATATGTAAATTTCAAGATCAAGAATGAACCTATAGATGTTAGTAGAGACGTTCTGCTAGACAGAATTAAAGGTTTCATTTATTGTTATCTAATAGGTGCTAATAGCTCGGTCAGCAACGAGGTTGGCAAATTGAAAGCTTTATCAAGAAAACTTCGTAACACGCTTTCTGCTGTTGTAAATTCTCCTGATAAAAGACCCACTCAGGCACAAGACGATGCTATCTTGAATGGAATCAGAGTGTTTAATGAAATCTATTCTTCAATAGATGAAGATACCATTTGGAACAAAAATTTATTAGAGTTAAAATTGTCTGACAATCCGCAAGGTCTTTCTACAAAAGATGCCAAGAATCTTTTGCACTACTGGGGTGTTTATGACGCATTCTGTAACAAACTTCCTCTTCGTAGAGTCTATGATGCAAACGAATTGTGGAGTTGTTTAGAGTATGTTTCCCCAGAGACGTTTTCTCGTGTCACAGACAATATGAATAGCGCCATTCGTAAATTGGAAGCAAAAGATAATGCTCAACGTGAAAAGTATGCCATTGAGGAATTGCTGAATGTTGATGATAATCTGTCTTTGCATATTTTGGACACATCTTACCAAAGTTCTTTCTATAAGAACCTTATTTGCTCCCAGTTTATGGCAGAGTACAAATCTGTAATGGAAGAAAATGGCGTAGAAGAACCTTTGGCACAGGCATATAATGGAGGTATGATTCTAAGGAACATGCTTGGAGATAAATGGGACTCAAATCCTGCATCTGCTTATGTTGGAGCATTACTTAATCATTTTCAGGAGAACTCCGCCTTTGACTTATTCGCTATTGAAAATGATGTACTTTCATCGTTTGCTGCATTCTGTCAGAAAGGCGATAACATTGATCGCTTGGTAGAGTACCTTGTACAAGTAGGATTCTGTAATTATAAGTTAGCTTATGGCATCTATGGTGCCACAAGAGGTTTTACGTCTCTGCCAAAGACATTTACGTCTGTATTGATTAATGGCAATAAGGATTATTATCAATCATTTGCAAGTAATGTTTGGCGAATGCTTAATGGAGTAGAAATAAAGGATGCAGTCTTACCAAAAGCGAGCAATAATACTTCAGTTATTGTAGAAAGTCAGTTGGGATCTAAGATTATTGAGAATCTAAATAATGTAGAGTCAAAAGTTGTAAAACAGCAGAAAGTTGTTGAGGCAATAAATAAGGCTGTTGAACTTGAAAATATAGTTCAAAGTCCTAAAGCTTTTATGTATATTTTTAGTAGTTTCTCACGTATTACTACAACTAAAGCGTACAAAGCTCTTGATGCTGTTAATTTTGCAGGAGATGAGGGCTCTTATACACCAGAACAATTCCGTAGTAAAATTTATTCGATTGTAGGTAAGGAAGGCTTAAAGACCCAAAAAGAAAATATTGATAAAGCTATAGAACTTGAGAGTAAAAGGCAAGATCCAGAAGCGTTCTTGAGCATCCTTGACAACTTCTTGAAACCAACTGATGCTGCGTATAAGAAGATTGAGAAACTAATTTCAAGTATTAAAAGTTTAAATACGACTTCGCATCCACAACCACAAGGAAATAAAGTTATTTCGCAGGGTGGTGTTGAAAAGCGAAACCTGAAACCAAAACATCCAACATCATCTAAATTTGTAGAGGATGCAAATGTTAACTATTTTATCCTTTCAAGAAACTACCTACCTATAAAAATGCGAGAAACGCTTTCCAGAAAGGTAATAACATTTCAAAAAGGTTATGCTCCTGGTGGTAAATACTGTTCTAATCCATTGGATAACCCTACAGATAATAGATCAACCATTGATCATTTTAAGCATTGGTGTTTTTATGATAAAGGTGGTTATCCTCCTATCGTAGAGGGAACTTATGAGAATAAACAGTACTTTGAGCAGTTAATGCAAGATTTATTTAATCGTTATGCCAATAGGTAAAATTATTATCACGAACGATACAGGTGAACAAGTAGAAGCTACAGCTCCTGTCATTGTCTCTGCAAGTCGTTCAACCGATATTCCTGCCTTTTATGCCAAGTGGTTCTTCAACCGCTTGGCTAAAGGGTATTGTGCTTGGTATAATCCGTTCAACCAGCAGAAAATGTATATTTCGTTCAAAAACTGCAAGGTGGTGATTTTCTGGACAAAAAACCCAAAGCCGATTCTCCCATACCTTCATGAGCTTGACGAAAAAGGAATACACTACTACTTTCAGGTTACACTCAACGATTATGTAAAAGAAGGTTTTGAGCCTAATGTTTCGTCTGTCGAAAACAGAGTTGAGACATTCAAGAAACTTTCTGATATGATTGGTAAGGAGAAAGTAATCTGGCGTTTTGATCCTTTAATAATTACGCCAAACATTGCTCCTCGTGACCTCTTGACGCGCATTTGGCGCATTGGAAATAAACTGAAAGGTTACACAAATAAGCTTGTATTCAGTTTCGTTGATGTAAAAGCATATCGCAAGGTTCAAAACAATCTTGTTAAGGAAAGTATGCTCTTTACAAAGGAGAATGTGGAGAATGCCGAAGCCAACCTTGCTCAACGAATAGAAATTGTAGAAGGTCTTCAAAAGATTCGTGAAGCTTGGCACAAAGATGGTTGGGATGTTGAAATCGCCACTTGTGCTGAAAATATTGACCTTGAAAAATACGGGATAGAACACAATCGTTGCATTGATGGCGAATTGATGAAACGCATTTTTGCTGACGATAAGGAACTTGTCTATTATCTACATACATTGAAATTACCAGAAAAAGACTTGTTTGGTAATTTGCCACCAATACCAGAGAAGGTGCGTAATGTAAAGGATACAGGGCAACGTAAGGTATGTGGATGTATGGTCAGCAAGGACATCGGCATGTATAATACTTGTCGTCATTTCTGTGTCTACTGCTATGCCAATACAAGTAAAGAATGCGTCATCCGAAATGCTGAGAAACATAATGATGAAAGTGAAAGTATAATTGGGTAATTATGCAAGAGTCAGAACTACAACAATATCTCCTTCGCAACTATCCACAAGAGAATGCTCGTTGCGAATGGAAGGAATTCAAGAATTTGAAGAACTCGTTCTGTGGGGATGAGAAAAACGATGTCATCTCATATGTGTCGGCTATTGCCAATATGGAAGGAGGACATTTAGTGATAGGGGTACATGACAGTTCTTTGGAAATTGTCGGGACGGATACCTATAATTATGACTGGCAAAAGGCAATTCTTCGTTTAACGGAACGATGTGTTAATCTTTCGACAGAAGGTCTCGATATTGAAGAGTTTGTTACCGATGACACTAACAAGAAAGTTTGGGTAATACATATTCCCAAGCATCGTCCCAAATTGCCTGTTTACGCTCATAACAAAGCATGGCAGCGAATTGAAGATTCTCTTGTAGAGTTGACCACTGAACGCATGAATGTCATTCTTGATGAGCCAATATTTGGTGAAACAGATTGGTCTGCACAGATTGTTCCTGATGCAACGATAGATGACCTTGACGAAGTTGCTATAGCTAAAGCCCGCAAAATGTTTAAGAAGGTACATAGCCGTATTCCCGAATCCGAGGTAAATGCTTGGGATATTCAGACATTTCTTGGCAAATGCGGACTAACAAGAAATGGAAGCATCACTCGTGCCGCTATCATATTGTTAGGCAAATACGAATCAGCCTTTAAACTGCGCCCTGTTGTCGCTCAGGTAACCTGGACACGCAGGGATGCAAATCAAGATGTGGTTGACTACGAACATTTCACTGTTCCATTCATACTGACAGTAGATGAAATTCTCTCAAAGATTGAAAATCTGACTTTGCGTGAAATGCCTGGTGGTACGCTTTTCCCAGATACAATGAAGCAGTATGATGACTACACTATACGCGAAGCACTTCATAACTGTATTGCTCATCAAGATTACACGATGCAACAGCGTGTCAATTTCGTTGAGAATCCCGGCTATCTATATTATTCCAACGCCGGTACTTTCATCCCCGGAACTTTGGAAAATGCTTTGAGAAATGAGGAATCTCAGACCTATTTCCGCAATGAATGCCTATGCAAGGCAATGGTGGACTTCAATATGATTGATACCGTAAGTCGTGGCATCAAGAAAATGTTTAATGAACAATGGCGCAGACACTTTCCGATGCCGGACTACGAGATTGATGCGGCGAAAAAGAAGGTTGTAGTACGCATATATGGTAACGAGATCAATAAGCGATATACGGATTTATTGAAGACCGACAACACTCTGTCATTATGGGATTGCATATCTCTCGACGCTGTACAGAAAGGCAGATTCATACATGAAGATGTTGCAAAAGACTTGCTGAACAGGGGACTTATTGAGGGCGATGCTCCCAATTATACAATTTCTTTAGGAGTTGCTAAAGCTACTCGTCAATTGCAAGGTTACACCAAGCAAAAAGGACTTGATAAGGACAAAATTAAACAAATGGTTTTGCAATATCTTAAGAATGCAGGATCAGATGGCGCCAAACGTGATGGCATCTACGAATACATCAAAGATGTAATGCCGCAAGCTAAAACACGGGAACAGCAATTGAGGATATTAGGAGACATTCTTAATGCTCTAAGTGTAGATAAACTTATTTTTGCTAATGGGCGAACTTGGTTCTTGAAAGAATAACCACAACAGATATAGCGGTTTTCGCTAATTATAGCGGAATTTATAACGGATTCCGTCATATTATAGCGGATAATGACAGCCTATTCCGTCAAAAATGTTTAAATCCATCGAATTTCGACGAAAATACATACTGTGAACTGAAAAGAATAAAGACCATGTTATTAGGAGACAAAATAAAAGAGTTGAGAGAAGAACACGGTGTGCTACAAAGGCAATTGGCAGCTTTGCTTGATATAGACACTCCAATGTTTAGCAAAATAGAGCGTGGCGATAGATATGCCAAACGGACACAAGTAATACAATTAGCTGAGTATTTCAATATTGATAAAAATGAACTTCTTACACTATGGCTGGCAGACAAAGTATTGGATGCTATAGAAGATGAAGACGAATTAAAGCGAAAAGCCATTGAGGTTGCACAAGAAAGAATAGGCTAATCCTCACAAATATCGGGAACTATATGGTATCATTATCATACGATTTCCGATGTTAATATTTGATAATCAGATTGATATTTTGCAATATTCGGTTCAAGCGTGGGACAGAACTTATTATTTGCTTCTGAGGTCTTCGACTACCTGTACGTCAAATAAATGAGTAAAGCCCACGCTGGTGCGTGAGCGTTCACACTTTACTCTTGACGTACTTTTGAAATTGTCGAAGTTTCAGAAGCAAGAAATAAAGCTAACGCTTTTATATGTATGTACCGACACTTTTCGTGCGTGAACGGTACGGGAAATCAAAAAAGCTATTATCGTTATCTATTCATAGGCAAATGATATTAAAAATTTCAGATATACAAATATAAACAAAATTTCTTAAAAATAGCTTTAAGCCAAAAGCATAACACCACAATTTTCAGCAGATCAACCTCCGAACGATACAGATCATATTATCTGCAAAGAGAAGCAAAAGAGCTTAAACAAGTTTGGCTTATCTCTTACCCTTCATTATCTTTGTAGAAGATAGGATGCGCCTCGGAAAAACTATGGGCAAGTTCTCGATTTCTCGCGGTTTTCACTATATTTGTTCTATTAAGACTAATTACTATGGAATCACTCAAGGAACTCTATAAAATCGGTACCGGACCCTCGAGCAGTCATACGATGGGTCCCAAGAAGGCAGCCGAAGCATTCGTCAAACGGGCTTCCGATGCCGACCGGTACAAGGTAACGCTGTACGGATCGCTGGCAGCTACCGGCAAAGGGCACATGACCGACGTGGCGATCCTCTCCGTGCTGGAGCCCGTGGCTCCGACCGAAATCGTCTGGCGTCCCGACATCTCCCTGCCGTTCCACCCCAACGGCATGCGTTTCGAAGCCTTCAAAGCGGAAAAACCCGTGGACGAATGGGTGATTTACAGCGTCGGCGGGGGCGCTCTGGCCAACGAGGAAACCGCCAAGAATCCTCCTGCCAACATCTATCCCATGACCCATATTTCCGAGATTCTGGAGTGGTGCAACCGCGAGGGGCAAACCTTCTGGGAGTATGTCGAAGAGTGCGAAGGCCCCGGAATTTGGGATTATCTCGATGAGATCTGGACCGCCATGTGCGAAACCATCGTGCGGGGTCTGACTGCCGAAGGAGTCCTTCCGGGTGGACTCAAAGTTTCCCGCAAGGCCAGCACCTACCTGGTCAAGGCCGAGAGCTACACCGACTCGTTGCGCTCCCGCGCCAAGCTGTATGCCTACGCCCTCGCCACAGCCGAGGAAAACGCTTCGGGCGGCACCGTCGTCACGGCTCCGACCTGCGGATCGAGCGCCGTCATGCCTGCAGTACTCTATCATCTGGTGAACACGCGCAACTTTTCGCGTCTGCGCATCCTGCGTGCCCTGGCCACGGGCGGACTGTTCGGCAACGTCGCCAAAACCAACTCGTCGATCTCCGGCGCCGAAGTCGGCTGCCAGGGCGAAGTGGGCGTCGCCTGCGCCATGGCTGCCGCCGCAGCCTGCCAGCTTTTCGGCGGTACTCCCTCGCAGATCGAGTATGCGGCGGAAATGGGCCTCGAACACCACTTGGGACTTACGTGCGATCCGGTTTGCGGACTGGTGCAGATCCCCTGCATCGAGCGCAACGCCGTCGCCGCAGCCCGTGCGCTCGACGCCAACAGCTATGCCAACCTCTCGGACGGCCACCACATGATCAGCTACGACCGCGTGGTAGAGGTGATGAAGGAAACCGGCAAGGACATTCCGAGCCTCTACCGCGAAACCTCCGAAGGAGGGTTGGCCCGCAACTATACCCAAAAATAGAGCAGGTTACACACCCCTTTTATGAAACATTCGAAACTTTTCATTTTCGCCATTATGACGACACTTGCAGTTTCGGGATGCAAGCACCAGGCGGCAACGTATCCCACGGACACGCTGACCACGAAGAACGGGAGTCAGCTGACGATTACCTTTTTCAAACACGCATCGCTGGCCATCGAAACCGAAGGCCGCCATATTTACATCGATCCGATCAGCCAATACGCCGACTATGCGTCGCTGCCCAAGGCCGATCTGATCCTCATTACCCACTCGCACTACGACCATCTGGACAGCGCGGCCGTCGCCGCTCTCTCCACCGCAGCCACAACCGTCGTGTGCGACCGGACCAGCAGCGAAACGCTGGGAGGCAAATGCCTGACGATGAAGCCGGGCGATACGCTCGCCCCGCGCGACTACCTCTCGATCGAAGCTGTTCCGGCCTACAACACCTCCGAAGACCGTCTGCAATTCC
>OHSZ01000252.1_pt1 | contig 25719 bp, 30 predicted proteins | sample 1578791 | NCBI WGS metagenome assembly OHSZ01 (sample SAMEA3879551, study PRJEB24766) | human gut metagenome | biome: human-associated habitat; feature: feces | place: USA | collected 1985/1987 | reverse complement strand
ACCGAAATAAATTTGCCGTTCAAAAACAAAGGGTCTCAGATGGAGCTATGAAAAACGCACATTAAGGGAGGCAGAAAACAAGGAAAAGGGCAGTACGGAAAGTAAAACAAACCATACGGTTTTGCTTGCAAAACCGTATTCCTATCTCCCTGCCACAAGTGGCAGGGGGGAACGGGTTAGCAACGGACTGCCGGGACAAACGGTAAAAGGAAGGGACTGCAATACGGAAGAAGGAGGTTGTTTCGGCAATGCCGAAGCTCCGGATGATGACCATTGCAATCCCGCCCACGTTTGGAACTTCTCTTTTCTGGTTTACCCATAATCAGCCGCATAGCGGATGACTACGGGAAAGCCGGGAATGAGAACAGCCATTCCGATGAAGGGGAGGGTGGGAAAGAATACTGCGTGAACGCAAAAACACAGTATGCCATCTTAAAACAATATCTTTAAAAAGTTTTTCAGAAGAAATGCTTACCAATATCCTAATAATTATTACTTTTGATAACATAATACAACGATATGGAAAAGAAAAAGATTACAATAGAGGTAGAACCAGCTACAGCCGTAGCTACCGTCGGTTTATTGCGTGGGATATTTCCCAGTATCATCGAACAACTGGAAAGGCAAGCCGCAACAAACGGCAGCCCCTTAAAATTCAATAAAGTAGAAAATATGCAAGAAGTATTGGATGAGATTTATGAAAAGTGCATTGCCGAAACGAACCTCCGGGAGTTTGCCCAGGCGCACTTAAATAGTGACGGATTACCTAACTGATACAGAAATACGGAATCTGCCAGCCATCCTTATTCCAAATAACAAATGGTACAGAATTACACACCTGTCATGTGGGATGACAAAGCATTTGCCTTTGTCCCCTACGAAGCATTCGGTGATTTGCCACATTATCCCAAAGAAAAATGTGAGCAAATTTGCAAAGAGCTGAACAGCCTTATAAGACTATGTACTTATAGACCGAAAAAGGAAGATATTTATTTTCATCCGGTAAGTTATGTATGTCGTTCCGGAGGTTTCATAGTTACGGATAATCAGGCATCCTTTGAGGAATGCCCCTATCCTGCTTGCGCAGACCGTCATAGCTGCCAAAAAATATGTGATTTGATGAACCGTATCATTGAAGAGTCTTAATTATATAAGATACCATGGAACATCCAAACTCCAAATGCAGAATAGCGCAAGCTGAATATTTAAGTCGGCTACCTGAAGAAGAACGGGAAAATAAGGCCAGAGATATTAGAATCGGAAACGCCAGCTATATTTATCACCAACAAGCGGTTCCAATCCAAGAAAACAGATTGATAATGTATTATAAAGAGTGGTTGGAAGATCTTCCTCCCAATATTTCACGCCATATGAGAATGCTCGGATTTGAAGCATGTAAGACAATGATTCCGTTTACGAGATATGTGAACGAAAGAAACGATATTGGTATGCGTGACTGGATGCAAGAGCATCTTTCACCGGGTGACTTCAACTATTGGCAGGAACTTTCGAAAAAAGCAGGTTCGCCAACATTTTAATCCCATCCCGTGGGGGAGTAAATTAAACTGTGTCATTGTTTTGTTTTTTCTTTTGGCCAGTAAAATATCATTTCATATCGAATTTATATTCAGATATTTATCCGAAAGTAAAATTATGGTTTATCTGATAGATTAGAAACTGACACAGTTCAAATTACGACCTCCATCCCGTTCAATACGCTGCCTGAAGAATAAAAGGTGCGTATTAAACGAGAATATTTTTTAGCGTTTAGTCATCTCTTCCCGCACCAGTTCCGTTTCTGTTGGGGAGAGTTTCGGCAATTTGACAGTTGCCGGACTTTCTAACTGGTAAGCCTTCACCTCATTGATAAGCAGCTGCCAGTCAAAAAGAAATTCTTCGGAACAACCATGTTTACGATAAATTTCTTTTGCTGCCTCCAAGATCTCAGGAGCGCAAAAATCGTCTCCCTGAAAGACAACTGCCGGACGATCATTATTGATACAGTCTCTCAATAATCGTAACTGATCTTTCATTGTTTACCCATTTTTACCATTGTCAAAAATTCGTCAGACGGTTTAAATGCCGGTATGTTATGAGCCGGAATAATCATAGTAGTATTCTTAGAGATATTCCGGGCTGTCTTTTGCGCTCTCTTCTTCACTATGAAACTACCGAATCCACGAAGATAGACATTTTCCTCCTTGCCCAACGAAGTCTTTACCTCGTTCATGAATCCTTCCACAACAGCAAGCACCGCTTTGCCGTCGATGCCGGTTCTGGCAGATATTTCCTTTACGATTTCCGATTTAGTCATTTCTTTATAATTTGAAAATTAGCGTGCAAAGATAATTAATCCAATGGATTATTTAAAGTCTGGCATCCGCAGCAAGCCCTGCCCTCGCCCAATGGAGTGTTACTTTACATTAAAGTATTCTATAAACATATCCTTTAAAGAGATGATTCGGTTTGCTCCATGGTCAAAATCTCCATGAAGCTGGCACAGATCATCAAAGATATCCTGGTACTCTCCATCACTGTTAGTCAGTTCCTGGCTCCCATGCTTGGCATAGGCTTCGGCACATTTTTTAAGATACTCCGCAAAATCCTTACAAGTAGGTTTATTCTCTTTCTCTTCCATCATTCACAAAACATTTGTCGAAACACTTCTTTCAGTTCCTCTATTTCCCTGTTGTTAAGTTCTCCAATTTTTCGTTTTATACGGCTTTTATCCACCGTGCGAATTTGATCAGTGGCTATCTCTCCTTCACGCCCGGCTACAGAACACAGAACCCGGTAAGGATAGTTCCTTATCGTGGAGGTTATCGGAACAATGACTACTGTTGTAAGGTACATATTCAAATCTGAAGGAGTGACAACAACACATGGCCGTGTCTTTGCCATTTCACCCCCACGGGTAGGGTCTAACTCTACCCAATACACTCCATACTGTTCTACCATGTCCAATCCTCAAACTTTTCATCCTCAAACACATCAGGGATAAGCAACTCATCATCCCCATTCTCATGGGCACGTTTGGCAGCTTCCGCCCATCCCTGCCGTGGTTGTGCCTTTATCACAATATTGTTCCCGTCCAAAGAAACGCTCACAGTCGATTTCAAGGACAAACGCAACTGTTTCAATATTTCGGAAGGAAGTATTATCCCCTTGCTGTTTCCAATCTGAATAATATTCGTTACCATAATGTTATAACTTTATAAGTTGATTATCACGATACAAATATAGATAAAGTTATAACAACACCAAAAGAAAAACTAACTTTTTCCCATTTTCACCGATAACCCGGCCAACGGCTTCACTCGTCGAGAGTGCTGGTGTATCCCCTTGCCGTACGGCGCTCCCCGACATATGATTCTTATCATGTCTTGTGTCCTTTTCTCCGGCTTCTAACAAACAAACGTGCATTAAAATGTTTCCATTTGAATTTTAGTTATTTGATACCCCAACTATGAACAACAAGACAGCAGAATGTTTCTGTTTTATTAAAATAAAAAGGGAACAAATTTTTAAGGTAATACTTACGGAAAAAACAGACTTTATAACGTTTCTTTTTCGTACATTTGCAACAATATAATAAAAGCGAAACATATAATGGAGAAGCAAGGAGAAATCATACTATACCAACCGGATGAAGCTGTAAGGTTGGAAGTACGTTTAGAAGATGAAACCGTTTGGCTCACACAAGCGCAGATAGCAGAACTTTTTCAACGTGACAGAACCGTTATTACCAAACATATAAATAATGTTTTTAAGGAAAAGGAATTGGAAGAGAAAAGCAATGTGCATTTTTTGCACATTGCTAATTCCGATAAGCCTGTCAAGTTCTTTAGTCTAGACGTAATAATTTCAGTTGGATACAGAGTTAAAAGCGTAAGAGGTACGCAATTCAGGCAATGGGCAAATAAAATTTTAAAAGAATATTTATTGAAAGGTTATTCTATAAACCAACGGCTCAATGACATGGAATATAGAATGAACAATAGATTCTTCCAAATAGAGAAAACCATTGCTGAACATGATGCAAAGATAGACTTCTTTGTACGCACCTCATTGCCTCCGGTGGAAGGTATATTCTTTGACGGTCAGATATTCGATGCGTATAAGTTTGCTACAGATTTAATAAAGTCTGCCAAATGCTCACTTGTGCTTATCGACAACTATGTAGATGAATCCGTGTTACTCATGTTGAGCAAACGAAACAGTGGAGTATCAGCTACTATTTATACACAAAATAAACGCACAGCTCCAACTTGATTTAAACAAACACAATGACCAATATCCTCCCATTGAAGCTAGAACCTACAAAAGTAGTCATGACCGCTTCTTAATCATTGATAATACGGAAGTATATCATATTGGGCATCGCTAAAGGATTTGGGCAAGAAAATGTTTGCTTTCTCCAAACTGGAACTTCCTGCCCATACGATAATTGATGTATTATGAAATAAGCTAATCACCCATGCGAGAAGCGGAAGAGAATATAAAATTCAAGATGGAAATTGACGTATTGGTTCCCATTCCACGTACTGTCACCCGTGATTTCACCAGTTTGAAGCACCTGCGTCAATGGCAGAAACGGAATGACATCGATGGTTCTCTTTACTGTTTTGCACACCGGGAATACCTGCTCAACGAAAAGGGAGAATGGGAACAATTTACCGTTATCGGCAAACAGGTAGTGACTATCGGAGAACTGGAAAGGCTTCTTTTGGCAATGAAGCAAAAGGGGTTCAACCAATACAGCCGTGAGGAATATGAAGAATTAATGTCTTCATATTTGAAAAAGTGAAGAATTAAAACCTTCATTACACATTTAAATACGAAAACAGGATGAAAATAGGATATGCCCGTGTTTCCACCAAGGAACAACATCTGGATATGCAACTGGAAGCGTTGAAGGCTGCCGGATGCGAGAAAATCTTCTCTGAGAAAATGACCGGACGTCAACAAAACCGCCCGGAACTGGATGCCTGCCTGAGCTTTCTCCGGGAAGGCGACACACTTGTCGTATATAAGCTGGACCGGCTTGGCCGTTCGCTGAAGAATATCCTTACGCTATTGGAAGATTTCAAGAATAGGGGCATCCAATTCACCTCACTGCAAGACAACATCAGTACGGAAGGCGCAATCGGCCAACTGATGAACAACATTCTCGGTGCTTTCGCTCAGTTTGAAAGAGACCTTATCTATGAGAGAACCCAAGAAGGCAGAAGAATCGCCAAGGAAAAAGGTGTCAAATTCGGCAGAAAGACACTTATCAACAAAAACAACATCGCCAAGCAGAAAAGCTGCATCCAACTCTATGAATCCGGAACGCCGGTAAGGGAGATACAGAAAATATTAAACATAGGCAGTAGCGGAACAGTATATCGCCTATTAAGAAGGAATGGAATTGCGCTGAAATCCGAGAACAAAAATAACAAATAACGAATAAACCTCTGCCCATCCTTCAAAGATGATTCTCAAAGATCGTCTGCAATTCCACCTCTCAGCAAGATTATAGGAAAGTCCCCTTCACGGGGACTGATTTTTTTTAATTTTAATACAATAACTCCATGCACTCCTGTACCGCTTTTTCCAATGCTTCTTCCAAACAACAAAAAGCGTCCGCATTACTTTCGGAGTCATACAACACATAATCTCCAGCCCTCACAACCACATGCCAGACCGCCACGTTTTGTTCTGTTTGAAACGTATATTCACGAGTCTGTATCATCCATTGGATACATGCTGCCAGTGTCGGGCACTCGCACATATACATCGGGGTATTCCTTCCCTCAATATCGGTGCGTAGCCTATCCTGTTTGTCATACCAATACTCACAAGGCACGTAATAGTATAATTCCTTCATCATAAGAGCTGTGTCGCTATTAACCAATCTCTCTTTGTTGATTTGTGTAATCAAATTTTCCATATTAGCATTATTTAAGTTGAACATCTGATTTATTCTTCAGCTAGATTCAAGACCTTTTCATTTTTTGTATCGGGAAGGTCTTTGGTCAGCCGACCTTTTTTTTGATGTCATTCCCCATCTGAGTTCTGAGCCTTTTTTCGGCATATCAAGGTCTGGATTGCAAGCAATAAGCCAAGTTTCACTTATGGAAAATGTCGGGAAGACACTTCTTCATCGTTATTTTCCATACAGTAAAGGCGCATGGCCGTAACTTGCCATTTGCGGAATCCCGAAACCTTTGCCGAGCAAAAAGCCGGACTCGGATCGGAGGAAAGAAGCCGGGGGAGGCAGCCCACAGAAAGGGCAATCCGATACAATCAAGAAATTAACCTGCTATACCCTTGTGCGAGTGAAATAATCCATCATAGACACTACATACCTAAGTAGTGGTATCAATACACCGATCACATATATCATAGCGTAGCCCAAAAGGACAAAAGGTAATGTTTTACGATAAAGACATGCAACAGCGAGCAATATAAACGAAAAAGAAAAGCCATAAACCCCATATTGAAAACCGGGTATCAACTCATAAACAGGTACGGGTTCCGGATGAAGCATGGCTCCGGCCACAATAGAATAAAGGCTGGTCAATAATATAAGCAGCGTATATAAGCAACTCTTAAGAATCCTGGGATCATTCCTTTTACAATAGAGAATCGTTCGGATATCACTTCTAAGAAACTCAATGCCCAGTAAGAGAGCCACCATAACGCCTGTATCAAAAGTAGAAAATACATTCATTCCGATCACCTTTGGCGCGAAGATATGTATTTATTCTGAAAAGCCACGTCTTTGCGTATTTTACGATGTCGCATCCGATAGTCCGGGAAGCATTTTTTTGGTTCTTTTTTGGGGTGACTGCCAAAAAAGAACCCCGAAGCCGAAATCCCGGGCAGACGGGATTTCTCCCGTCCACCTTACCTATTTTGCAATCTTCCCTCGTCCGCATAGCTATAATAGTTATTGCCTGCCACAATCACATGGTCAACCAAACGGATGTCTAATGTTTCAGCGGCTTTTTTAACTGCTTCCGTCAAGCGGTCATCCGCACTGCTGGGCTTGCGTGCTCCTGATGGGTGGTTATGTACCATGATAAAAGATACGGCGTTATAATACAATGCCTGCTTCATGATAACCCGTATATCCACAGGGGCGGTATTTATCCCGCCGCATGAGATACGGACTTTACGGATGAGTTTGGACGAACTGTTCAGCAACAGCACCCACATCTCTTCAGTAGCTATATCGCACAAAACAGGATGCATCATTTTATAAACATTATTGCTGGATAAAAGCGCAGGACTTTCAACTTGCCCTTCTTTCAGCCGTTTATATAGCTCAATCGCCGCATAAGCGACTTTTTTACGGCTGGGTGTTAGTGTTTCCAGTACATCAGACAAGCACAATCCTTCTATTTCCATCTGTTCATACTTATATTCTTCACGTTTCAGTTTCTCACTGTTCGTCAAGGTATAAATCAACTCGCTGTTTTCCATCACCCGATAAACGTCATTCACTTCAAATACGGTTCTCTTCGTTTTCATACTGCCAAAAATTAAAAGATTAATACTCGCAAACATCGCTTGTCGCCCCAACCATAAATTTTTCCTCAACTGATTGGGAACAGTGCATTGAAGAGAAAGCGGGAAAGACGGATCAGAACGGGATTGAACTGGTAAATACTACCTCCCGGAATGGGAGGATGGAGATTTGGCTTTTCAATATCGGGCGTTCCGGCCACGCCTACCTTCGCAATGTTCCTATCAGTTCAGGAAAAAATCATCATACCTCTCTTCCGGCATAGCCGGAGCGTAGAGCGTTAGGGATAGCAGGGAAAAGCCTGGAGGGTAACGAGGACTTGCAACGAATAGCCCGGTCAGAAGGGAACGCCCTGAAAAACTAATTCGGATACAGAAGATGAACAGAACCGCCTTCCAATCATATAAAAAAACGTGAAAATCAACACATACTTCCGAAAAATCTTTTTCCGAAAGTACGTATAGGGCATGTGAAGGGAAAATTTATTTTCCCAGTCATTTCTATGTTATCGCTTTGGGGATATTTAAAGGGGTTAGGAGTTTAGGTCTTTATTATGTATTTTGGTGGATGGTTTTACACAGCCGATACCTTTTATTTAAAAATTTCTCTCTTTTATTTCACTGATATACCGACATATAAAAAAAACAGGGATTACCTATTCCCTTCATTAACGGGTGGACGGTTTTACACAGCTGACAAGTGAAACCGGACGCTTTTACACAACTAAAGCAAAAGGAGTGGACGGTTCTACACAACTAGAAGCAACAAACGGGACACTTCTACACAACTAAAACAGGCAAAGCGGATGACTCCACACATCTAATCACCCCAATAGGGACACTTCTACACAACTAATTCTATAAAAAACCGTGAAACGTGGACGGTTCTACACAGCTGGATCGTCCATGTTCACCGCCCCGTCCGTCTCCGGAGATATGAACTCTTCAGGAGCAGGAGCAACTTCCGTTCCATTGGCACTCTCCAACTCTTCCTGTGCCCATCCTTCCGGAAACCTGCCGAATACAGCCACGAAATCACTGATATATATCTGTTTCTTCTTTTCTACGCTTTCCGGGGAGTTTGCCCATAAAAGGAACTCTTTATACAGTCCGGCATCTTCCTCCACCTCTTTGATCTTCTTCCTCCTGACAGCCATATCCGTGTCCGGGTAGGCAATCTCGACATACAGCCCAAGCAGGTTCTTATAGAATTTCTTCACCACGACAGCATATTGTCCTTCATCAAAATAGTGCAGCGTATGCCTAGGAAACGAGAACAACACGGTATATGCCCATCTCTCATGATCGCCTTTCACAAAAGAGAAATTGAAATTGGTATATTTCAGGTAAGTATTCATCTTTTTCAGTATCGAGGCGACCTTCTTTTTCCGGTCTTTGGGTTCGGCAATCTCTATGCCGAGCTTTTTAGCCAGCTGATCGACTGTCAGCACATAAAAAGGAGCCTCATTCTTGGTGGTCTTATACTTGATCAGGTAAACCATCTTGGAAAGTTCCAGATAGAAATAGCGGTAACGGCTGGGCAGGCTACGGTAATCCTGAAGTTCCAAGAGGTTATAGAGCGAGAACATGAAATTCTTTATCTCCGGGCTTACCACTGCCGAGTACAGCCTTTTCGTTGACTTCTTCGTCTTGAAATCGGTCATTATGTCGAAACGTTTCAAGATCTGCACGAAATTATAGGATGTACGGCCATCCTCGCCAATGGTCGGATAGCAGAGGTTCTCCAATCCCAGTTTATAGAGAGCCGCCTCAAAAACCGTCTCGATAGGATGGCTGATTCTCTGTCCTGCCGTGTCGGTACATACATATTCCGGCTGCATATTCTTTCCGAACATGGCCGCGAGCTGCCGGCTATCCAGCTTGCGCTGCAAGTTGGTACGGTCATACCCCATCTTACGGCAGAAGTCTTCTACGGAGAACCAGGAAGTCCCGAACAAGTCTTTGAGGTGATAGCTGCCCAGGTATATGTTCAGATCGAGCATGACATTTCCACCTGCCTCATACAACCGTTCAATCAGCACGGAATTATAGCTTTCCCCAAGCACCCTAGGGACACGAATCAGTTCTTTTGCCATGATAATACTTACAAAATCAATCCTTTCTCTGTTTTCATTGCCACAAAGATAGGCATACCGGCCAACATACGCGTCATAATTATCAATCAGTTTTAACGGTATGACCGGTATGGGAAAAGGAGAAGTACTTTCCTGAAGAATGCTTTATCCGCCCTTCATCAGAAAGAAAGCATCTTACACCTGTACCCCATAGACATCCTATATTACTTTTTCAGTTCTTCCGATAAAAAGGAACGGTCTATCAATACTTGCACCAATGGTTTCTCTTTGACAAACTCATCAAGCTCACGCTTTATCAATTTATTGCCCAACCCTATGCGTCGTCCAAATTCCTCGAAATCCTTCCGCCCTACCTGATGAGCAATTTGACTCCACATTGTCATCTGTAATCGACTCAACCCTCGGTCTAAGGTGTAGATCGTTAGGTTATCAGTACAGCGAAATCATCCGTTCTCTCATGAGTATCTACTTCTGTGGTGGCTCATGTATTGAGGATGTCACTACTCATTTGATGAACCATCTCTCGCTTCATCCGACACTTCATACTTGTAGTTCTGATACTATCCTCAGAGCGATAAAGGAACTGACGCAAGAAAACATCTCATACACATCAGATACGGGTAAGAACTACGATTTCAACACGGCTGACACTCTCAATACTTTACTGCTCAATTGTATGTTTGCATCTGACCAACTGAAAGAGGGTGAGAAGTATGATGCAAAGCCTACATACAAGAAGTTCTCTGGTTATCGCCCTGGCGTGGCGGTTATTGGTGACTTGATTGTTGGCATTGAGAATAGCGATGGTAACACAAAAGTTCCATTTCATGGCACGTTTTCTCGCCATGGCAGAGCTTAAGTAAACTTAGCTCTGCTCATCTGGCTTAACGAAAACCTTCGTTTTCATCAGAAGGACACGCTGAAGAGGTTCTTTGAGAGATTTGAACAGAACAGGCTCACTATCAATCGTTTCAGAGCTGATTGCGGATCATGTTCCGAGGAAATCGTGGAGGAAATAGAGAAACACTGCAAGTCCTTCTATATCCGCACTAACCGCTGCAGTTCGCTCTACAATGACATATTTGCTCTCAGAGGCTGGAAGACTGAGGAAATCAATGGCATTGAGTTTGAATTGAACTCTATCCTTGTTGAGAAGTGGAAGGGTAAAGCATACCGACTTGTGATTCAAAGACAGAAACGGATGGATGGTGTGCAGGATCTTTGGGAAGGAGAATACACATACCGTTGTATCCTGACTAACGACTATGAATCTTCCGTAAGAGAAATTGTCGAGTTCTATAACCTTCGTGGAGGAAAGGAACGTATCTTTGATGATATGAACAATGGTTTCGGGTGGGACAGATTGCCCAAATCCTTCATGGCCGAGAACACTGTGTTCCTTCTTCTTACAGCACTTATCCGTAACTTCTACAAGGCCATTATCCAAAGACTTGACGTAAAGAGGTTCGGACTCAATGCAACAAGTCGCATAAAAGCGTTTGTCTTCAGGTTTATCTCTGTACCAGCCAAGTGGATCAGGACATCAAGGCGGTATGTGCTGAATATCTATACCTGTAACAATGCTTACGCAGATATTTTTCAGACTGATTTTGGATAACGCCTACAACTTATGGGTATGATACTGCGTATTGTCTCAAGTCGCATTGTGGGGTAAGGGGATGTTGTAGGCAGAAGTGGGTGTTTCTGCCTCAATTTATCTGATAATTCAGTAATGAGAGGACGTGTACACGCAAGAAGGACGTTGAAGGGCTTAGTTGCGGATTTGAGGCAGGTAAGAAAATACAAAGAATTAACAGCAACCGAGAAACTGAAATACCGTATCGCAGTGAAAATGACGGCAGCCGACTACTTCCGCCTGCTGACACGATCGCATGAGGCGGGCGTATCACCAAGCGAGTACATGAGGGAATGTTTCCGTAACGGTCATGTGAAAGAACGGCTGTCGGAGGAACATGCCGGATACATCCGCCAACTCTGCGGCATGGCTAACAATCTCAACCAGCTTGCGCGTAAGGCAAACGCCGGAGGCTTCCACGATGAACGGTGGGACTGCAAGGTGGCAGTGGCAAGGATTCATGAACTTATAACCAAGATAGGGATATGATGGCGAAAATCGTAAAAGGAAGCGACTTCAAGGGTGCGGTGGATTACATCATCGACAAGAAGAAGGATACGCAGATAGTAGCAAGCGAAGGCTTGTTTATGGAAAATCTGGAAACTATCGCCATGAGTTTCAATGCCCAGTCACGGATGAACGATAAGGTGACAAAACCTGTCGGACATATCGCGTTGAGTTTTTCCAAAGAGGATGAGTTACGGCTGACGAACCGTATCATGGCAGGCATCGCGCTTGAATATATGGAACGGATGGGAATCAAGAATACGCAGTTCTTCATCGCCCAGCATTTCGACAAGGAGCATCCGCACGTGCATATTGCTTTCAACCGCATAGACAACAACGGCAATACCATATCGGACAGGCACGAGCGTCTGCGCAGTACCCGCATCTGCAAGGAATTGACCTTGAAATACGGCTTGCATATGGCTGGCGGAAAGGACAATGTCAAACGCAACCGCCTGAAAGAGCCAGACAGGACGAAATATGCGCTTTACGACATCATCAAAATGGAAGTCGGCAGATGCGGCAACTGGAACGTGCTTATCGCCAACCTGAAACGGCAGGGAGTGGAAGTACATTTCAAGCATAAGGGGCAGACCAGCGAGGTGCAGGGTGTTGTATTCTCCATGAATGGCTACCATTTCAACGGCTCCAAAGTGGACAGGCGTTTCAGTTATTCCAAGATTGACGCGGCTTTGCAGCACAACAGATGCAGGGAACGTATGGGAATAACAGCCGGAATATATGAAACGGCTACACCAAGCGCACCGTCCGGCACGGCACAAAGCGAGTTGTTCAACGGCTCTTGGGGATTGCTAAAAAGCAGTGGCTCATCTTATAACGCTGCTGATGCGGAAGCCAATCAGGAAATGGTGGATATACTTCGCAGAAGGAAGAAAGTTAAGCGCAAGAGAGGTGTTGGGTTCTAATATTCTGTACTAATCCAATTCTCACGACACTTGCGCTCTATATTCATTCGGAGTGTAACCTACCTCTTTCTTGAACAGTCGGGTAAAATGTTGCGGGTACTGAAAACCGAGATTATAGGCGATTTCATTAACGGTGTCGTCTGTAGATGCAAGTTCCGTCTTGGCTATTTCAATAGACTTGTCATGAATGAAATGCAGGGCGGTTGAACCTGTTTCTTTTTTCAATAAATCACTGAAATAGTTGGGCGAGAGGCAGAGCTTGTCTGCACAATACTGTACAGTGGGCAAGCCTATCCGTTTAGCAGCCCCATCATGGAAGTATTCGTCAAGCAACCGCTCAAATCTTGCGAGGATGTCTCGGTTTTGGTTGTCGCGTGTGATGAACTGACGGTCATAGAAACGTGTGCAGTAATCAAGGAACGTCTTGATGCTGTCTGTGATGAGGTTCTTGCTGTGACGGTGTATCGGATGGTTCAATTCATATTGAATCTTGTGGAAGCAATCCATGATGATTTGCCGTTCTTCCACACTAAGGTGCAATGCCTCGTTTGTCTCGTAGGAAAAGAACGAATATTCACGCATTATCCGCCCGAGAGGTGTATTCCGCAGCAGGTCGGGATGGAACATAAGCAGGTAGCCATCTGGTTGGAACTGCATGCCGTCATCTTCCGCACCGAACACCTGTCCGGGCGCGATAAATATCAGTGTGCATAATTATTCCTAAGTCTGTGAAACCGGAACGCATGAAGCAGAATCTCGACATATTAGACTTCACCCTGTCGGCCGACGACATGGCACGGATAAAGACGCTGGATACCGACAAGCCTTTCTTACTCGGCTCGCACGAAGATCCAGAAATCGTAAAATGGTTCATGCAGTACAAAAACGCCTGAACATCAACAACCATATTTCGATAGCCGCTATCGACTATATTAAGAAGTTATTCGTATATGCCTTTATTGTAATCCGTCATGTACTGAGTAAATGTTTTGCCTGTTTGCTGTTTGAAGAAGCGCATGAGATGGCTCGGATCAGAGAAATTGAAATCATCCGCCATTTCACTGACAGTGCGGTTGGAGAATAGCAATTCGTTCTTCAGTTCCTCAAGCAGACGTTGTTTTATCAAATGGGTAGCTGATACTCCGAATTGGGCTTTTACTGAGTTATTGAGTGTGATGCGACTGACATGAAGCATGTCTGCATATTCCTGCACCCGCTGGTGGGTGCGGATATTCTGTTCCAACAAGTCCTTGAACCGAAAAGCGAAATTGTTTTTAGCAATTTCAGCGGGCAAGCAATAGGCGGCAGCGTATGTACGATTGATAATCAGCAAAAGATAATATAGTAAGGAAACAATGATATTGTACGTATCGGACACTGGATTCATCAGCTCATACTTAATCTTTCCGAGCAGCCGCATATATTCCTTCATTTCGTCATGTGTGGCATTGATGTAAGGCGGCGTATCTGTCTGGTAACAATACAAAAGGCGAAAAACGAAGAACTTGTCGGCGATAAAAGTACGCATGAAATCTTCGCGGAATATAAGGAACGTGTAATCCAACGCCGTCTCATCTACATGCCACTCTTGTTGCTGATGGGGTGAAAGCAGGAGAACCATGCCGTCGCGCAGTTCAATCTTGCGGAAGTTCAGTAGCAAATATCCGTTTGCCTTACGGAAAAAGTAGAAGCTGAAGAAGTCTGTCTTAAACCGCTTGTTTTCTGTCAGCACAAGTCCGATGTCCTTGTTTATGGCAGTATTGATGTAAAAATCCACGCCGCAGCGTGTCTTGTTGAACGGTACGCTGACCAGTCGATCAGGGTTGATTATCTCGTCCATATCCTTGTCGTTTTTGCAAAGATAATAATTTCATTTATCAAAATGGCATAATTACCGTTTTTTCAGGCATAGATGTTTCGCCGGATTCTTCCGAACTTTGCACCCGTAATCAATAACAAGACATATAGTCATGAAAAAGACATCTACAGTACAATTGGTGCGCAATGCCACCTTGAAAATCAGGTATGCGGGACACACCATGCTAATTGACCCCGTTTTAGCCGACAAAGGCACTTTGATATCGGCCCTCGGTGTGAATAAAACACCGAGGGTACACCTCACCATTCCTATTCAGGATATTATCGGAGGCGTGGACATGGTGCTCCTGACCCACAATCACATCGACCATTACGAGCCGAGTGTCCCCACACATTTGCCCAAAGAAATTCCTTTCTACGTTCAGCCCCAGGACGCGGACGCCATCAGAAACGACGGATTTACAAATGTGATACCCATCGAAGAAATAAAAACAATAGACGGCATATCCATTTACCGCACGACCGGACATCATGGTTTCGGGCAGATCGGGCAGATGATGGGACCTGTATCAGGTTATGTGCTAAAAGCCGAGGGCTTCCCGACCGTTTATATAATGGGTGACTGCCGATGGGAAGCATGTATCCGAGACACCGTGGAACGGTTCAATCCTGACTATATCGTGGTAAACTCCGGAGGTGCAATCTTTCCCGAATTTTCCAAAACGGACGGTCCTATCATCCCCGACGAGAACGAAGTGATGCAGATACTTGACGAATTGCCTTCGCATATCAAGCTGATAGCCGTACACATGGATGCCATCGACCATTGCCAGACCACCCGTGCAATTCTGCGCAATGAGGCAACGCATCACGAAGCCGACATGAGCCGGCTGATTATCCCGGAGGACGGAGAAACAGTTGTGTTATGAGTGTCTGCATTAAATCCCTGATAAAAAACATGAACATAGTGGTAGGGTGCACTATAGGATGCCCTTACTGCTATGCCCGTAACAACTGCCGCCGTTTCCACATTACCGACGACTTTTCCGTGCCTGAATACATGGAACGAAAACTGCGCATCATCGATACGTCCCGTCCTCATGTGTGGCTCATGACAGGAATGAGCGATTTCTCCGATTGGAAGCCTGAATGGAACGCAGAAATTTTCGAGCGGATCAGCAGCAATCCCCAGCACGCCTATATCTTTCTGACGAAGCGCCCTGACAAAATCAGTTTCTCCTCTGACGACGAGAACGTATGGATGGGCGTGACCGTTACGCGCAGTTCCGAGAAAAGGAGGATTGATGATTTGAAAAAGAATATCAAAGCACGACACTACCATGTCACGTTTGAACCTCTCTTCGATGATATCGGCGAGATTGATTTCGAGGGAATTGACTGGATTGTCATAGGCACAGAGACCGGAAACCGAAAAGGAAAGTCATATTCGCGCCCCGAATGGGTGCTTAGCATTGCAGAACAGGCAAAGGCTCATGGCATACCGGTGTTCATGAAAGAGGATTTGCTGCCGATTATGGGCGACGAAAGAATGATTCAGGAATTGCCGGAACAATTTACCAGACGAATACAATGAATATGGATACAATAAAGGAAATAGATGTAAAGAGTGTAATGACCAAATCCTCTCTGCCGGTGGGAGGATATTCGGTCAACCCTTATGTAGGGTGTCCCCACGCCTGCAGGTATTGCTACGCATCGTTCATGAAACGGTTCACCGGGCACACCGAGCCGTGGGGTACGTTTTTAGATGTAAAAAACTGGAAGCCGATAACGAATCCTCATAAATACGACGGTGAACGTGTTGTAATAGGGTCTGTGACGGACGGTTACAATCCGTATGAAGAAGAATTCCACCGTACCCGAAGGCTGCTCGAAGAGCTGCGAGGAAGCGATGCCGAGATTATGATATGCACAAAGTCCGATCTTGTCCTTCGCGATCTCGACCTGTTGAAGAGTTTTCCCAAAGTGACTGTGTCATGGTCTGTCAATACGCTCGACGAGCAGTTCTGCGCAGATATGGACAACGCCGTAAGCATTGAACGCCGTCTGAAAGCGATGCGTCAGACATACGAGGCAGGTATCCGCACCGTATGCTTCGTCTCGCCCATATTCCCCAGAATAACAGACGTAAAGGCAATAATAGAGGAGGTAAAAGATTATGCTGATTTAATCTGGCTTGAAAACCTGAATTTACGCGGGCAGTTCAAAGGCGGGATAATGACGTATATCCGTGAGAAGTATCCTGACCTCATACCGCTTTACGAGGAAATTTACAATAAAAAAAGGCTTGAATACTGGCAGGCATTGGAGCAGGACATTTCAAATTACGCCAAGGAGCAGGGCTTCCCGTATCGTATAAACGATCTGCCATACGGACGCTCGGAAAAAGGCAAACCTGTCATCGTAAACTACTTCTACCACGAAAAAATACGATTGACAAAATGAGGCTATGCCGGACTGATGCAGAAAAGTTGTAGCGCGGATAAAAGCACCATGTATGTGGATAATATCCGGCAATCTTCCGAGCGTATGCGGGAGATGCTCAACACGCTGCTGGATTTCTTCCGTCTGGACAACGGCAAGGAGCAACCCAACCTTTCCCCTTGCAGGATTTCCGCAATCACGCATATTCTTGAAACGGAGTTCATGCCCATTGCCATGAACAAGGGGCTGACTTTGATAGTGGAGAGCCACACCGATGCGGTGGTTTTGACCGACAAGGAACGTATCCTGCAAATCGGCAACAACTTGTTGTCAAACGCCATCAAGTTCACGGATAACGGTAGTGTATCATTGGCAGCGGATTATGATAACGGTTTGCTGAAACTTATCGTTGAAGATACCGGTACGGGCATGACCGAAGATGAGCAACAACGAGTATTCGGTGCATTTGAACGTCTTTCAAATGCCGCCGCAAAAGACGGCTTCGGATTAGGATTGTCCATCGTGCAGCGTATTGTGGCGATGCTCGGTGGAACTATACGCTTGGAAAGCGAGAAAGGCAAAGGGAGCCGCTTCACGGTGGAAATTCCCATGCAGACAGCCGAGGAACTGCCGGAACAGACAATTCAAGCGCAAATGCGCCATAATCATATCTGCCATGATGTGATTGCCATCGACAATGACGAGGTACTTCTCCTTATGTTGAAAGAAATGTATGCCCATGAAGGGATGCACTGCGATACCTGTACCAATGTTTCGGTACTGATGGAGCTGATACGAAAAAAGGAATACAGCCTGCTTCTGACGGATCTGAATATGCCTGAGATAAGCGGTTTTGAACTGCTGGAACTGTTGCGCTCATCCAATGTAGGCAACTCGAAGAGTATTCCCATAGTCGTGACAACCGCTTCGGGCAGTTGCAGCAAGGAGGAACTTATAGGGCGTGGATTTGCCGGATGCCTGTTCAAGCCGTTCTCCATATCCGAACTGATGGAGATTACGGATAAATGCGCATTAAGCAGCATATTGGATGAAAAGCCGGATTTTTCCACTCTGCTATCTTATGGCAATGAATCCGTCATGCTGGACAAACTGATAGCGGAAACCGAAAAGGAAATGCAGGCGGTCAAGGATGCAGAACAGCGTAAAGACCTCCAAGAACTGGACACACTTACACACCATCTGCGAAGTTCATGGCAGATTCTCCGTGCCGACCAGCCATTGAGGGAACTTTACGCCCAACTTCATGGAAGTGCCACTCCAGATGACGAAGCGATATGCAAAGCGGTGACCGGCTGTGCTGGATAAAGGTGCTGAAATTATCCGGCAGGCAAAAGAAGAAAGGAAAAATACGAAAATGGATAAAACAAGAATCATCGTGGTGGAGGACAATATCGTGTATTGCGAGTTTGTCTGCAACCTGCTGGCACGGGAAGGATTCCGTACCGTGCAGGCTTACCACCTCTCGACCGCGAAGAAACTTCTGCAACAAGCCTCAGACGGGGACATCGTGGTTTCTGACCTACGACTACCCGACGGTGACGGCATCGACCTATTACGATGGATGCGCAAGGAAGGCATGACACAACCGTTAATCATCATGACCAACTATGCCGAAGTGCATACGGCAGTCGAAAGTATGAAACTCGGCTCGCTGGACTATATCCCCAAGCAGCTTGTGGAGGATAAACTTATGCCTCTGCTTCATACCATCCTGAAAGAACGGAGTATCGGACGAAATCGTATGCCCGTTTTTGCCCGTGACAGTTCCGCCTTTCAGAAAATCATGCAACAGATAAGATTAGTTGCCCCTACTGATATGAGCGTGCTGATATTCGGAGAGAACGGCACGGGCAAGGAGCATATCGCCCACCATCTGCATGATAAGAGCAAAAGGGCAGGGAAACCGTTTGTGCCTGTGGACTGCGGTTCACTCTCCAAAGACCTTGCGCCCTCGGCATTCTTCGGACATGTCAAAGGCGCGTTTACGGGTGCGGACAGCACAAAGAAAGGATACTTCAATGAGGCAGAGGGTGGCACATTGTTCTTGGATGAGGTAGGCAATCTCGCATTGGAAACCCAGCAGATGTTACTCCGTGCCATACAGGAACGGAGATACCGCCCTATAGGTGACAAGACGGACAAGAGCTTCAATGTCCGCATCATCGCCGCCACCAACGAGGATCTGGAGAAAGCGGTCATTGAAAAACGTTTCCGACAGGATTTGCTGTACCGTTTGCACGACTTCGAGATAACTGTTCCGCCCTTGCGTGACTGTCAGGAGGACATCATGCCGTTGGCGGAGTTCTTCCGTGAGATTGCCAACAATGAATTGGAATGTAGCGTGACTGGGTTCGATGCGGAAGCCCGTAAGACATTGCTGACCCATCCGTGGCCGGGTAATGTCCGTGAGCTTCGGCAGAAGATAATGGGCGCGGTGTTGCAGGCACAGACGGGAGTTGTCATGAAAGAGCATCTGGAACTTGCCGTAACGAAACCGACCTCACCTGTCAGCTTCGCCTTGCGAAACGATGCGGAGGACAAGGAACGCATCTTACGCGCGTTGAAGCAGGCAAACGGAAACCGCAAGGTTGCCGCCGAATTGCTCGGAATCGGACGTACAACGCTGTATAGCAAGTTGGAAGAGTATGGATTAAAGTATAAATTTCAGCAATCATAGCCCGCAACTTGCCGAAAATAGAAGTAACGGTTAAACCGGATTATTCAGCGAAGATAAAAAACGTCCTGTGATAAAAATCATGGGACATTTTGATGTGTATCCGATTTTTATTGCTACTTTTGTACCAAGACGAGAGACATTGACAGCAACTCACAGCAGAACGTAGAAATAGACAGGGTTGCCAAATCATTACCTCATTTTTACCTTATCCTCAGAACTGCTTGCTAATAAAGTGGTTATAAAAATCTTCCAGAATTAGCGAAAATACTGAATATATGGCGGATTTGCCATGACGATTTACTTTCAACACCCTATTTTGATATAATCGAGGGCTTGTTGTATGGTATCCTTGCCATTATGTCATATTGATGGAAAAAGGCAGGAAAAGGAATGGTATGTTCCCAATCCTGCCATATATATCCGCACACTCGTTCACATTTTTATACCTTTCGGTTTGCACTCGTCACGGACGTTGAATCCCGGCCGCCCGATGATGATATGGTCGGCAATAAAATTGCCAGACGGACTGCGTTCATTCACCGGGCTGCGTATCTGCGGCACATCTTCGGTGTGTTGTGGAGCTACGTTTCGTACACCTTCCGCATCCGGTTTGACCTCCTGTCCGTCATTCTCCTTTTCGGCGACTTCGGGCGTAGGCGGCTCAAGCTCCAACTGTATCTTTCGGTCGAGTGCTGCAAGTTCGGACTTCAACTGTTTCAGTTCGTCCTCCTTCTTCCATACCTTCCCGGCTATCTCCTACAACTGTGGGACCTCCTTTTCCTGCACCTCGTTCTTCGCCTTGTACTGGTCAATGATGGACGGAATCCTCTCCTATGCGTTCAGGAAATTGCGTGCGGCGGCTACCGGGTCAGCCATCGCCAACATGCAGCCTATGTCATACAAGGATACTGATACTACGGGAGAACCTGTCGAGCATGTGACAGAACCGGACAAGCAAATTGCGCATTCGGCTCTCGGTGACTACGGACCATTCAGTGTGAAATACGCCACGAAGGAATTTCTCAGCTACGGGAACAAAAAGTTCCGCATATAGATTCTGATTTTGCTTGTTACAGATGGAAGCAACGGCAATATGCCAGAGGAGGCCGGGCTATACAAAAAATAAGGGGCTGTACACATGCGTCAGCTCCTTGTTTTTAAGGGGTAAGCGACTGCTCAACTACATCTTGTGCATTCAATTTTTCAGTGGGATGCACTCCATTGTAAGTGCATCTCAATTTCCATATACCAACTTATCTCAGGGTTGTCATTGAGTGTCAGTCTCGCTTTTTCCCGTTTTTTCCTGCATTTTCCCGGAACTGTCCTGATTATTTTCTCCATACATCCGGTAGCAGTTCCTTCAGGTCTCTGTCTGATTTGGGAGCCAGATAATAGGGGAGTTTACTGATCACATCATTCAGCCACTCTCTGGGGTTGACACCACGTTCCTTACATGAGCCAAGCAAGGAACAGATTATAGCCGTATTCTCAGCCGCTTCGTGGTTTCCGCAGAACAGCATGTTCTTTCTTGATATGACCAGTGGCCTCAGGGCATTCTCACAGCGATTGTTGTCAATGAAAATTCTTCCGTCATGGAGATACGGTTTCATTCTTGGCAGCAGGGAGTAGGCATAGGCTATGGCTTTTCCCATAAGACTTCGTTTTAGAACTTTAGGGTATGTGTTTTTAAGCCAGAGTTCAAAGCTGTCAAGCATCGGCTTGGATAGACGTTGGCGTAATTCAGCACGTCCTTCATACGGGAGTTCCTGTTTATCCGCCATGTTATTCCACATTATACATATCCTGGATAAATTTGAGTCCCTGCATGGCATATTCCAGATTTTCTTCCTTGCACAGCTCTATATGTCTGCGGATATGCGCGAGACACCCACACAGACATACGTCCTCCCCATCCTCAAAGGCGTCATAAATGGGATGGCCGTCACTTTGGAGATATCCTTTGAAGTTTTTCAAAAGCCTGACCGCAACTTTTTGTGAACGCGATCCGTTGTCGTAATGGAAGAAGGCAGACGCGGCACAGCCGCTCGGACTATCCAGATGTATTCTTTTACGGCTTTATGCCTGTCGTGGTTTATAACCGGAAGCGTGGTCTCGTCAACCTGGAAGTAATCTGCGGCCAGTACTTTCTTCCTGAGTTCCAGATAAAGTGGCCTGAGAAGCTCGCAGACCGGTCTGAACCAGCCGTCCAATGTGTTTTTGGACAGTTTCACACCCAGATGTTCCAGCTGTTTCACTTGTCGGTAGAACGGGACATGATATTCGTATTTCTGTAAAAGGACCTCAGCGAGCATGGAAGCCCCTGGCATACCTTTATATATGGGCATCAGTGGCATGGGAGCGGTTATTACAGCCTTTTCTCCGTTATCAACGGCCTCCATTTCATTTTTCAGGGCGTATGTGGGACGTACCGTGTCTTTCACATAGAGGTAGCCGGGTTTCATCTCAAGGGTCCTGGTATGTTCCTCGCCTATCTTGACGTATCTGCTTAAATCGACATTCTCCGGTTCGATGACGACTGTTACGCGGCGTTTTATTGGCGGCCCGGGACTTGGGGACGGTAATCTGTTCAGCCGCCCTGCTCCGGGCATCTTCGATTTCCGCCTCTATCTGTTCCAGGTCGCCATAGTCAAAAGGGAGCTTCGGGTCTCCGTTATCGACAGGCTTGCATTTCTCACTCATCTTTCCGAACACCTTCCTCTTCAGCCATGCCAGGGAGGCGTTCAACTCAACTATCGTACCCCGGAGTTCTTCTATGGTCCTTGCCTGGGCTGAGATGATCTCACTCTGTTTACGGTTGATATCCAGCAGCTGCTCCATTGAGGGTTCCACAGCTTGTCCGGTTGCATCTTCTTTTGCCATTCAATATCTTTTTTTTGATGATATAAAGATAGTCAAAAACAACAAGAAAAACAAGCCTTCAAGCTGTTTGTTTACAACTGTTTTACCAATGCTTTTTCAAATTGGAAAGCCGTCTTTGCCTGCCTTTGCTGACATCTTCATTGATGCCTTCCACCATAACGACCAGGTCACTCCAGGTCATGGGGTAAGAACGGGTGGCAGGATTATAGGCGGGTATTGAAGGTGCCTTCTTCAAGCAGTTTCTCATAAAGGACCAGACCGCCCGGTTCGGCATGGAGCAATTTTATCTTGGTCCGGAAACGGTTGTAGAAAATGAATACCTCCCCACTTCTGATGTCGCCTCCCATCCTCTCATGCACAAGGCCGCAAAGAGTGAACATACCTTTCCTCATGTCCGTATAACCGGGGCACAGGAAATATCTCATGCTGTCATTTAGGCAGAACATTGGCATTATATATTTTAGAGATCAGATTCAGGGCAGCTTCACAGCCGGAAGACCCTTTAAACTTCAACTTCAATCCGTTGGGTAATTCCAAGGATATTTCAGAGCTGTCCTTTCCTTTCAAGGGAAAGGGGACGCTAGGCTGGGGAGATGGCAGGGGAGCCTCGTGAGATATACCGGGGGATGGCGTGTCGCCATTGATTACTATGGGGACAAAGCTGTCTTTAACCCCTAAGCGGGAGGCTTCTGCCAATAACTCCCGCTCCGTTATACCGTATTTTTGTTTCCAAAGATAGAATCTACTACGGCTATAACCTTCATTCTCACAAAAATCAGCAATGGACAAACCACTCTGCTGCTGACGGAAAAGAACGGAGATAAATTTTTCTCTGCTCATCATGTGTTTACGTCGCTGCATCATAGGATATTATTTTTTTTGCAGCAAAAGTAAGGAGGGAAAATGAACTGTAGAAGATGTACTTACTCAGGCGCTTACTTTAAGGGGATATTCGACTTTTAGCCCCCAAAAAGATCAATATTGTTATGTACAACCGTCCAACCTGCGGGTAAAGTGCGCAACTCGGACCTGGACAGCAAGCTGAAAAGAGGCACAAGTATGTAGGCAACCCTGTTATAGCACCGGAATCTGCTGTGTCGCATGAATCAACCGTAGTCCCCGTGAAAGGCATGGCTATACCGCCAAGGGCTGTGGATGAAGTCGCAATGCGGAAAGCCGTCCTTTCCCAGGCAGTTCTCAGGAAGTCTTAAGAAAGAGGGGATAAACATCTGATACGGACAACTCGCAATACGATACGCAACGATGAAAGTGGTGAACAAATCTGGCACTAACGGATGCGCCTCTTTTATATGATTATAATATTAACAAGAAATGCCCGCCATTGTTCTTAAATGCGAATTATAACTTCTTACTGTTGGAAGATTATCTATAAATCGGGCATGAGGGTAAGAGTGCTTACAAACAATTCGGCCCGCTTTATTGGGGGCTGCCAAACCTCGACCGGCACCTGTACCACCCGCGGATATAAATTCGGACCGGAGGTATGGATGGTATTCCGCACACCGGACCAACGTACCCTTGCGGACAGTCCCGAGCCCGGCAAGCCATAATTCCGTCGGGTCAATTGAACAACCGCCTCTCGGAATATGTTCATATCATGGGCCGGTCCCGTATGCAGCTATTTTCCGGGGTACATGACATTGAGGACATACCGCCTGATGCCGACATCCGAGGTTATGTTTAAATTTGTATATTAATTTATATTTTTATATATTTGCAACAGTTGTTGTCTAATTTACATCAGAATGACACGTGTTCGGAATATGGGAAGAATACTGTCCGCATTCCTCATGCTGGGAATTTCCTCCATGTGCGGAGCCCAAATATATAAATACTTGGGAATAGAGGACGGATTGAGTAACCGGAGGATTTACCGTATCCAAAAAGACGGGAGGGGATACATGTGGTTCCTCACCCAGGAGGGGATGGACCGTTATGACGGCAAGCGGATCAGGCATTACACTGTTCTTGACGGCAATCTGAAGGTGGCCCCGCAAGTTAATCTGAACTGGCTCTACACCGACACGGAGAACACGCTGTGGGTTGTGGGAAGGAAAGGCCGTATTTTCCATTACGACACCCTCCATGACCGTTTCCGGATGGTATACAGGATACCCGGTCTTCAGGATGACTTCGCCACGGGCATGCTCTGTTACGCCTATATGGACCGTGGGGACCGCATATGGCTCTGTCAGGGTGACCATATCATCCGCTATGACACCCGCACAGGCATTGCGCAGCGGCTGGTCTCCCGTTTAAGAGGTGATATAACCGCTATCAGCGAGACGGACGGTACAAACCTTTTCATCGGTACCGTGAACGGACTTTTTCCGGTACGGGAAAGGGACGGTGTCCTTGAGGCGCTTGCGGACACGGACAGCATCCGGACGCCGGTCAGCGAACTCTACTACCACCCCGGTTCGAAGAAACTGTTCGTGGGAACCTTCAGGAAGGGCATACTTGTATACGGAGTGTCCGCAGGCAGTACGCTGCGGAATGTGGCCGTCAACCGGATCACCCCTCTCAATGACCGGGAGCTGCTGATAGCCACGGGCGGAAGGGGGGTATACAGGATGGATATGGACTCGCTAGTGCCCAAACCCTATATAACCGCCGACTACGCCAGCCACAACGGCATGAACGGAGACAATATCAATGACATTTATGTGGATGGCGGGGACCGTATCTGGCTTGCCAACTACCCCGCCGGAGTCACAATCCGGAATAACCGCTACCAGAGCTATGAATGGTTCCGGCACTCACCGGGCAACAGCCGGTCGCTGGTTAACGATCAGGTGCATGATGTCATCGAAGACAGCGAAGGCGACTTGTGGTTCGCCACCAGCAACGGGATCAGCCTGCTGCAGCCTGCGGTAGGACGGTGGCGCTCCTTTCTCAGCCGGTCCGATGGGATACAGGATGGCGGGAACCATATCTTCCTGACGCTCTGCGAGGTCTCGCCGGGTGTCATCTGCGCCGGCGGGTACGCTTCGGGCCTGTACAGGATCGAAAAGAAAACCGGGAGGGTGGAATACTTTCCCCCCTCCTTTGCAGCAGAGGGGCGTCCAGACCAGTATATCAATGACATCGGAAAAGATTCCGGAGGATGTATATGGACAGGGGGCTGCCACAATCTCAAACGTTTCGATCCCCATGACGGCACAGTACGCCTGTACCCGG
>OHSZ01000140.1_pt1 | contig 38953 bp, 31 predicted proteins | sample 1578791 | NCBI WGS metagenome assembly OHSZ01 (sample SAMEA3879551, study PRJEB24766) | human gut metagenome | biome: human-associated habitat; feature: feces | place: USA | collected 1985/1987 | reverse complement strand
AGCCGTTCCGGAACAACTCCGGAACGGCTCTGTTGCCTGAGAGAATCCCGCTAATCCGATACAGCGCGAGGGAATAGTTTTCACAATATATTGGAATTATTTTTATTAAAATTGTTTTTTATCGCAGTCGCTTGAATTCGTAAAGCGGATTAAAAATTCGCCGTGTAATGGGAACCGGGCCAATATACCAGAGTTACCCCGCCTGTTTGCTTATACTGATAAGGATAGAACGATGAATGCCCCTGATTCCAGACCAGATAAAGCGTGAAAATACTCTTTTGGATGATGCGCAACACCTAAGGAATCAATGTTTAAGCTTGTAGGAGGATTTTTAATCCGCTAATGATGATAAAAAGCCTCCTGTCAGTTTCGGGAGGAATTTTCACGTATGCCCTTTTAAAAACTATGAAGTTGCACCTCCCTTTAAGTCTTTTGTCCTCCCTGCTTGCCTGCATGGCTGCTGTTTCCTCACCGCATGCCGTTGCGGAAACCTATACATGGCTGGGAGGAACGGTGGATGTTCATTTGAATACTAACTGGACTCCGGATTACGGCAGCAGCAACTGGCCGGCAACATGGGCCGGAACGGCGACAAACAGCATGCGTTTTGATGCGGGTAGCATGACGGGGCAGATCAAGGCCCTCCAGGCTTCTTTCAATACGCTTTCACTTGGGGGAATAACCGTTACGGATAATTCCGATGGATTCAGCGTTTCCAAAAGCAACGGCTCCAACCGCACCGTTAATTTACGTGATGGAGGAGAAGGGTATACGCTATTTGACATAGGCGGGGATTTTTCTCTGGGAGTTGCCAGCCAAGTATGGAACGGAGTTGTTTTCAACTCCAACGCCCTGTTTAAAATTGCCTCCGGCAAGACCATGAATATTTACGGTGGTCTGGGAACGGCTGGAACGGGAACCAGGACGATGACGGTGGGGGCGGACGGTTTTGCGGGAACCCTTATCCTGAATACGGCTGCCCAGTCTTCCATGACGGCTGATTGGGTCATTTCCCATGGGGCGACCGTTCAACTGAACAATGCCGCGGCTTTGGGGTCCGGATCGGTCAGCTTAAACGGCGGCAATATAACGGCCCAGCACGATACTGTTTATAACAATGCCCTGGCCGTGAGCGGTTCTTCCGGCATGACCGTGAATGCTGCCACGCGGTTTGCCAGTGTCAGCCTTTCCAATGCCGCTGTCCTGAACATGAACGAAGGGACGCTTGGCATTGCGAATGCCGGCGTTTTGACACTGGGCTCTTCAGGGACTATTACGGGGAATTTGACGCTGGGAAACGCGTCTCTCCTGAATTTTTCCGCTCTTCCGGCTTCCGGAGCATATTTGCTTAATGTAACAGGAACGCTGACCGTGGGCAGTGAATTGCTTCTGGGGCAGGGAACGATTGAAGGCGTAACCTGGACGGAGGGCTCTTACAGTCTGGTTCAAGCGGGTTCCGTAGAGGGAGTCCCTGCCAGCTCTTTCGTTCTGGGCGACAATCTTCTGGGTTCATGGAGCACGGAAAACAATAATCTTACCCTGGTTGTGGAGCAGGTGGCTTTGCTTGAATGGAAAGGCGGCGACGGGATATGGTCTGTAACTGCTCCGGCTTCTTCACCGTGGAAAAATGACGGTGTGTACAATAATGCTTCCGGAGTGGTCATGGGAGATATTGACGGAAGTTCTCTGCAAACAGTAACCATTGATGGAGTTGTCTCTCCCTCAATCATGATGGTCCAGGCGGATACGACGGATTATGTGTGGAATGCCGCAGATGGAGGAGGTGCTCTGGAAGGCAGCGGTAATCTGGAGAAGACCGGCAGTGCCAAGCTCACCATTAATATGGATAATGCTGATTATGCCGGAAAGGTCATTTTGGGGGGTGGAACGCTTGAAATGGGGAATGATGCCGCTTTAGGCACAGGTGATCTGGCATTTGACGGCGGTACCCTCCGGTATGGAACAGGGGTAACGGCGGATATTTCCGGGCAGATTTCCACAACGAGCAAAAGTTCCGTGAAGGTGGATACCAACGGTAATAACGTAAGCTGGGCTTCCGCGGATCATTACAAGGCTCTGAACTTGGAAAAGTCCGGGAACGGTGTGTTGACTCTCGGCGGCGCCGTGTATACGGGGGGCCTGACAGTAGATGAAGGAGGCGTGTCCATTACTTCCGGCAGTGTTCAAACGAAGTTTTCTGCGGGAGTCACGGTAAATGCAGGAGGGACGCTTGCCATTTCCAGCACCATTAACGGAATATCGACCGGAGACAACGCCAATATCGTCATCAACGGCATGAGCGGAGCGGGGCGGATTGAGCTGGACAACCAGGCTGCCAAATCCCGTTTTTATATTTCCGGAGATAATTCTTCCTTTACCGGGGAATTGGTGGCGACCGGACTGAACAATAATCCGGGGAATGCGAATGATGCCCGCGATCTTCAGTTTGCCACTGCTGCCAGTATGGGAAGAGGAACGGTAACCCTGAATGGACGCGGGTTCTGGCTGGGAACCGCCAATTCGGCGGATACCGCCGTCATGGCAGCAATCAATGTTCTGGAGAAAGGTTCCTATCTGAACGGGGGAAGCGGAAATTCCTATTACTTTGGCGGGGCGTTTACCGGTTCCGGCACCATGACCACGGCTCTGGGCAATGCGTTCGCATATTTGACGGGAGATATGACCGGGTTCCAGGGAGCGTTCTCCCACACGGGTGATTCCCTGTTTACCTGGGCATTCGGCAACAATACGGAGGCAGTTCTGAATGATGGAAAGCTTTTCGGGGATGGAGTGGTTTTGAAGGCTGATGGAGGGACAAGCCAGTTTAAATTCTCCTATACCAACGATATTATACTGATGAACGCCACTGTAGGCGCAGAAGGGGCCTTGAACGCCAGGGTGGAACAGGCCGGAACCGGAACGCTGGTGCTAACGCAGGACAATAGCGCGACAGGAACGCTCACCATTACCAGCGGCACGGTTCAGCTGGGCAATGGAGAGGTTTCCGGCTCCTGGACAGGGCAGATTACCGGAGCAGGGGCTCTGGTGGTGGACAGGTCTGCAGGTTCCTCTGCTCTGGAACTGAACTCCGCCAACGATTATCAGGGTGGAACTACGCTGAACGGCGGCACAGTGAAGGCGTTGGGCGCCGGTTCCCTGGGAACTGGCGATGTTTTCGTCAACGGCGGTTCCATCCTGGATATGAACGGACAGGCGATTGCCAATAATGTCGCTATTACCAAAGGAGGGCTGCAACATGCCGGGGCCTACGCCACGTCGGGCGGCGTAACCGTAAATGCGGAGGCTGATTCCGGGGACATTGACCTGGGAGGCCTGTCCGGCGACAAAGTGGGAGGCATCAATACCACCACGGCGGGAACGGCTATTACCGGCCTGACGGGAAATTTGACGCTGACGGGGAATAATGCCCTGCATGTGGGGGTGGAAAATACCACGTATGCTTCTGACGGAGACCAGAAAAGTCTGATTCAGTTCAATGATGCGGCTACGGGGACTGTTTCCTTAGGCGGAGATTCTTCCGATCTCACGCTGCACATGGATATTGATACGGATATCCTGATTGCCATGCGCGAACTGGATTCTGTCGGTATCCTGCTGACAGACGGGACGATTACCGGATTGCCGGACAGCGGTCTGGTGGCGTGGCTCAACCAGCATCTTACGTTTAATGCCACACTGGAAAGCCTGGGGTTCGGCATCCAGGGAGTGGATGGAGGAAACATTATCATTTCCGGAAGAACGGACCAGATTTACATTGCTTCCGTAGACGGTTCCTCAGTGACGGAAATTCCGGCTTTGAATTCCTATGCTCAGGTGATTGTTGATAAGGATCTTTCTCTGAATTTTGATGTTCCCGCATCTAATACGGACAAGACCATCGTTCGTCATCTTTCCTCCGGCACCGGCACTACTGGCAATCTGGCAGTGAATGTCGCCGGAGAAGGTTCCTTGAATATTGAACTGGCCAACGATTTGGACGATTCCGTTTTTAACGGAAATCTTATCGTAAACGGAAACGGTGCGGACCTGGTCAAAACAGGAGAAAAGACGCTGGTATTGAATGGGAGTGTCAGTACATCCAATGCAGTGATTGCCAAAGAAGGCACACTGGTTCTGAACGGGAGCGTCAACAACATCGGCACGCTGGCTTTGGCCTCCGCTTCTGCAGATGCAATTGCGCGTACCGTGATTGGTGGGACTGTCACAGCCACTCTGTCGGATGAAGATGAAGGCGGTTCCCTGGAGATTGCTGCGGGGGGAACACTCAAGACCGCCGGAGATTCCGTCCTGGACCAGGCGACCTCCATTTCCGGAGCAGGGAGTTTGAATATTCAGGAAGGTTCCGCCCTCTCCCTGACGGGGAAAGCCGGCCTGTCCGGAACTTCCGTGACGCTGAACGGAACGCTGGGTCTGTTCGGGACTGGGGAAAAATCCATCCAGTCCCTCTCCGGTTCCGGAACGCTGGCGTTGAACGGCGGCACTCTGTCTGTCACTTCCGCTTCCGCCAGAAACGGTTCTTTCTCCGGTACGCTGGATGGAGAGGGACGTATTGACGTATCCGGCAGCGTAACCCAGGTAATGCAGACAGGAAGCTCTACGTATGACCTGGGCGTTCATGGAGGGGGGACGCTGGTATTAAAAGGCACTTCTGACGCCCCTGCGCTTGATTACCGTAATGTTGCAGTAGGTTCTGCCGGCACCCTGCGTATTGAAGCCATTGGGCATGAGGCCGGAGACTCCAATACCTCCTTAAACGTCGGCAGCATTGATTTTCAAAGCGGCTCTACGACGGAATTCGTTTATAATTTAAGTGCGTCTGATCCTTTCGGCTCCGCTATGCTGACGGCGGATTCCATCACCATTGGAAATGGAGCGGGATTCTCTCTTGCCAACATGGAAGGCAACACGGGGCTGGGAACGTATGACAACCTGGACGGCGTGGTGCTGATGACAGCAGACACGATTGACGGACTGACGGAGGGGGAATCCATATCCGTGGGGACTTCCGGCCTGTTTGCCGTTTATTACAAGGATGCGACCATGAGCCGGAAGGGCAATCATATTGTGCTGAATGCCACGGTGCAGCAGGACAATATTTTTACACCTGCGGTGAATTCCCATAATTCCGGAGCAGGTTCCGAACTTCTGTGGGAGGCAAAAAATAATCTGGATGCCACTTCCCAGCTTGGGCAGGCGATGCATTCCATCAGCACCATGATTACGGGAGATAATCCCGACTTGGCGGGGGCATCCAGGGCTTTGGCAGCAGTGGCTGGGAGCACGGTCAACGCGCTGGGGACGGCACAGAGGGACGCCCTGCGCGACCAGATGGGCTGGATCAGGAACCGGACCACCCTCATGGGCGTCAACCCGGCCTACGTCAACGACGACCTCCCCCGCTTCCACATGTGGATGGAAGGCACGGGCTCCTACGCCAAACTCGACACCCGTGGCGATGAAAGCGGCTACCAGCTCACCACCTGGGGAGGCACGGTAGGCGTGGACGCGGACCTCAGCGACCGCCTCACGGTGGGAGCGGCCTTCACGGCCGGCTACGGCGACCTGACGGCCAGCGCGGCGGACAGCGCCGACGGGCACCTGGACAGCTACTACGCCAGCCTCTTCGGGCGCTACCAGAACAAACGCTGGGCGCACACGCTCATCCTGACGGGAGGGTGGAACGACGCGAAACTCAACCGTACGGTCAACTATGGGGAAGGAAGCTACGGGACGCAGGGAAGCACCAGCGGGTGGGGCTTTGGAGCGATGTACGAACTCACCTGCGACATCTACCTCGACGAAAACCGCAGCAGCGTGCTGCAGCCGCTGTTCAACGCCTCGGTGGTGACGACGCGGATGGACGGCTATGAGGAAACGGGAGCGGGCAACGCGGGCCTGAACGTCGGCCGGCAGGACTGGACGACGGGGACGCTGGCGCTGGGCGGCCGTTGGATGGGTCTGGTGGGCAGCAACATCTTCGGCCGGGAATCGCTGGCGGAAATCCGGGTCAACGCGGCGCAGGACCTGGGAGACCGGAGAGGGGAAACGAACGTCTCCCTGCTGGGCAACCCCGGCTTCGCGCAAAGCGTGAGAGGGGCGAAAACGGGAACGACGGCGCTGCAGCTGGGAGCGGGGTTAAGCGTGCCGGTGGGAACGAAGGGAACCATCTACGTGAACGGGAACGCGGACATCCGTGACGGGTCCAGCTCGGTCAACGGAAGCGTCGGCTACCGCTACGACTTCTAAAAGAAGGAAAACCCAAGGAGAGGGCACCCCTCCTACCCCCGAAAAGCCTTCCTCCTGGCCCTCCAGAGCCGTTCCGGAATAATTCCGGAACGGCTCTGAGTTTTTGTTTATCGGAAGATTATTCCTTTGGCCTGTTTCCAAAAAGGATGATTAATTCAAATGACGTTTTACAAGAACAAACGGCCAAGATATCAACATTTCTGTTGCGGAAACCATTGTATCCGGCAGATGATCAATTAGGAAACAATTTCTCATTCATTTCCAGAGGAAACCTGCTCTGTAAAAAAATTTCCAGAAACAAAGATAACATCCGGATGAAGAACAAAAACATCCCGGCCTCTCTATTTGGAAGAATAAACCTGAAGCATGGCGAAAAATAATTTTCCGGGCAGTTTTTCTTTCCATAGCCGGGAATACTCGATTCCCGGTACATTGCATTCTGTTATCCCCCTCCAGTAAAAATAAAAAAGACGGCCTCCATGCGGAGACCGTCCTATGATTAATTTGTCTGCCGGCAGGATGCCTTAAGACCGGCGACGGCGCATCATCAGTGCGACCAGTCCCAGCAGTCCCAGGGAAGCCGTGGCAGGTTCCGGCACTGAAGCCAATTCTCCCGTCATGGAAGCCGTGAATGTAGAATCATTACCCCTTCCCTGATTTGACTCAACGAATACATAAACGTTTTCAGAAGTCAGTTTGTTTCCGGAAAGATCTGCCGTCACAGTAATCGTGCCGGACGTCGCCTGCGACTCTACCGCCTGCCAGCCATTTTCCGTCTGGTAGGCCAGATAAACCCGATAAGTGCCGCCGGTGGAGGTAGCCAAATCCACTGTGAATGTCAGAGAAGAAAAAGCATCAGCAGAATACCCCGCAGCATCCAGGGAAACTTTGAGGCCTACGCCGGAACCGCCATATCCCTGCCTATTGGTATAGGTCACCGTTACAGAACCGTCTTCGTTCCCAACAGCGCTTTTAAAATAACTTGAGGTTTCAGAAGATGTATTGGCTTTAGATCCGCACCATCCGGAAGAATTCGCCAACCACTCATTCAAGTGATTCGCCATGGCGGAAGGATCGCCACGGTAGGCTTGGAAGGAAGAATTAACATCGCTTCCTGAATCATACCCTGACAGATCAATCTGGACGGTTGCGGCCGTTGCGGAAAGAGCGGCAGCCCCCAGCAATACAATTGTGGTTCCCAGTATTTTTTTCATCGTTTACTAATGTTAGTAACTATAAAACGGAGATAGCGGATTTTGAATCCGAATTTATCGATAAAATATTTATTGTTAAAAAATTACAATAAATAATATATCAAAAATTATAGATAGAATATCGGTAAGAACAAAATATTGATTTCTATAATTTTCTTACCACCAATTTTTTTTATTGATACCGGATTCAAAATCCTATTTGTTGAAGAATCAACGTCTCCCATCCGATCCGATTTTTCAAGACAGACGGGGTCATTAACAAATTCAAAACAGTTGTGCTGACGTTTCCCCTGTAAACAAATCGAAGTCCGTTAAAAAAGAATCCGCGGATTCCACTGGCACCAACAAACCCGTTAACATTGCAAATACCGGTATCAAGAAGAATGACGCCGCTATGAACGGCGCATTCCTTCCGCAACCTCAGGGAATGAATGCCGCTGCCGGTGCGCAGGATGCTCTGCTCTTTCGGCCATCCTGGCCGTGAAGCCGAAACGGCAGGCATCATTCATTGTCCATGAAATAGGCCTGCAAAATACAAATGATATGCAGGACAATAGGAACGAGTGCAAAGATGAACCAATACAGGAGGCCGTAAGCCGCACCTACCACCAGGAACCAGAGAATGGCCTGGACAAAGTGGCCCTTGTACAACTGGCCGAGGCCGGGAATAAATAGGCTTAAAATGGCTGCTAAAAAAGATTTCATATGCTGGCTGGGTAAGAAATGGCCGCACGGGAAAAGGTTCGCGTGCCTGTACCAGTTGAGAGCCTTCCTTCTTCCCTCACGTTCAATCTCCCGGCGCAGCCCCTGTCATGAATGACGGTTTTCCCGGAGCGAATGAAGCCGACGCGGCAGGGAACGGGAGGCAGTCATGTTCAAGTCTTGACCGCCGCATGGGCTATGTTACCCTCCCCGCGCACAGGGCACTCATGTTAGAAGGGTAGAGACCACCATGTCCATTGAACTGACTCGCAATTTCTCCATTATCGCTCACATCGACCACGGAAAGACCACCCTTTCCGACCGGCTGCTGGAAAAGACGAATACCATTTCCGAACGGGAGAAGCAGGATCAGCTTCTGGACGCCATGGATCTGGAGCGGGAAAAGGGCATCACCATCAAGTCCCACCCCGTTACCATTTTCTACAAGGCCGGGGACGGAAAGACTTACAAGCTCAATCTTCTGGATACGCCGGGCCATGTGGATTTCTCCTATGAAGTGTCCCGTTCCCTGGCGGCATGCGAGGGAGCCCTTCTTATTGTGGACGCGGCCCAGGGAGTGGAAGCCCAGACACTTGCCAACATGCACCTGGCCATGGATCTGAACCTGGCCATTATCCCCGTCATCAATAAGATTGACCTTCCCAGCGCCAACCTGCCCAAAGTATACCGCCAGCTGGAGGACATCGTCTGCATCCCCCATGAGGAAGCCATCCATGCCTCCGCCAAGATGGGCATCGGCATTGATGATATTCTGGAAGCCGTTGTTCAGCGCATCCCTCCGCCTGAAACGGAACAGGACGGCCTTCTGCGCGCCCTGGTGTTCGATTCCGTTTACGACGCCTACCGCGGCGTAGTCTCCTATGTGCGCGTCATTTCCGGCAGCGTGCACCGCGGCATGAAAGTCAAACTTTTCGCAACGGACGAAGTGTATGAAGTGAAGGAAGTGGGTATCTTCACCCCCAAAATGACCCGAACGGATTCCCTGGAAGCCGGCGACGTAGGCTACATCATCGCCAACATGAAATCCGCGGCGGATGTCAAAATCGGGGACACGTATACGGATTACATGCGCCCCTGCCCATCCCCCCTGCCCGGTTTCAAGGAAATCCGCCCCATGGTCTTTTCCGGCATTTATCCGGTGGATTCCTCCGATTTTGAAGCCCTGAAAGCGGCCATGGCGAAGCTTCAGATTAATGACGCCGCTTTCTCCTTCCAGGCGGAATCTTCCGTAGCTCTGGGCTTCGGGTTCCGTTGCGGCTTCCTTGGCCTGCTCCATATGGAAATCATCCAGGAGCGTCTGCGCCGGGAATTCAACATGGATATCATCTCCACCTACCCCTCCGTGATTTATGAGGTCACCAAGACCAATGGAGAGGAAATCAATGTGGACAATCCCAGCCTGCTCCCGGAACCGCAGGAAATTCAGGAAATCCGGGAACCTATCGTCAAGGTGTTCATTATGCTTCCTGGGGAATACATCGGGGATATCATGCAGCTTGTCCTGGAAAAACGCGGCAGCGTGGACAATACGGAGACCATTGACGATATGCGCGTAATGCTCACCTGCACCGTTCCTCTGGCGGAAATTCTGGTGGATTTCAACGACAAGCTCAAATCCATGACGCGAGGCTACGGCTCCATGGATTATGAATACGCCGGCTATCAGGCCGCCAAGCTCATTAAAATGGACATGCTCATCGCCGGGGAACCGGTGGATGCCTTCTCCATGATTGTTCACCAGGACAAGGCAGCCTCCCGCGGCAGGGAACTGGCGGAACGCCTGAAAAACGTCATTCCCCGCCAGCTCTTCACCGTCGCCATTCAGGCGGCCATCGGCGGCAAGATCATCGCCAGGGAGACGGTGAAGGCCATGCGGAAGGACGTGCTGGCCAAGTGCTACGGCGGCGATATCACCCGTAAAAAGAAGCTGCTGGAAAAGCAGAAGGAAGGCAAAAAGCGCATGAAGGCCATCGGAAAAATCAACATTCCGCAGGAAGCGTTCATCAAGGTGCTGAAAACGGGGGATTAACCCATTTTCTTTCCACAGGGCCGCTAAACGGGTGCTTTCCCTCTTCCTCCCGGTTTTATATCAGTTCTCCGTTTGAACATGGAGAGACTGTTTTCCCGGGGTTCTCTCGGCCTGTGTTTTGGCGAGCATTCATGCCCCTGCCAGCGGGGAGGATGAGGTCAGGATGGGTATTTACGAGCAGATCTTTCTTTTTGACGGCAAAACAACCGGAGACGTCACGCGCGTGGTAACACGCCGTCAGCAAATTATCGCCATACGGAACCGGAAGCAGAAGGAACAGGACGCCAAGAAACACTGAAACCGCCGCAGTCGTTGAACAATTCCCGGTTGCGCATTTTTTCCTGTTATGCTATCAGGTCAGTCATGAGTCTGCCAAGGCTGTCCATGCTCTTTCTTGCTTCCGCCGCCCTCTGCTCCTGCGTAGGGACCTCTCCGGAACAGGAAGAACCGAAGGTAAAAAAAAGCCTTTCGGAATACATGCAGGACAATAAGGCCAATTCCATCGCCAATGTTCCGACGGGGCTGTTGAGCACTACTCCGAATCAGCAACAGGCCACCCATCTTACCGCCACCACACAGGAGGAAATGACCAAGGCAGACAGTGGGGCCATCTATTACACGGACGCTCATGACCCGGACGCCCCCATCCCCGGGCTGGAAGAGGCTTTCGCCCAGCGTAAGGAAAACGAACGCTGGATTCAAAGCTATCCCACCGCCCTCCGGGAAGCCCAGAGTTCCGGAAAACCCATTCTCATCTGGTTCCACCATTCCGTGGGCAGCCCTCCCAGCAAAAAACTTGGAACCGAACTTCTCCATACGAAGGAATTTGAAGACTGGGCAAAAAAGAATGTCGTCCGCGTCTGTTACGACCAGGCGGAAAAATTTGAAAGCGAACCTGTTTACAGGAAGCGCCAGAAGATGCTGGAGTATGTGAAAAAGGCTCCCTCCCTGTTTGGCGTGAGAGGAACGCCCGTGCTTCTGGTCATGTCTCCGGACGGCTCCAAAGTGGATACGCTGCGCGGTTACTACACCGGACAAAACGCCCTTTACTTTGACCAGATCAAGAACAGCGTCAAACTGGCGAAGCAACAATATGAAGAGTTTAAAAAAACGCTGATTCCCAAAGGCTACCGGGTCTGGACAGGAGTCAACGGAAATACCGTCTTCGCCAAGCTTTCCCGTTATTCGGAAAAGACCCAGACCCTCTGGCTTCAGGAGCTGGACGGACACCAGAGCAGAACATCCCTGAAAAGGCTCAGCCTTGAAGACAGAACATGGCTCCTGGAGCAGAAAGAATCCCATGAAAACAACGGTCGGAACAAGCGCTCCGGCCCACGTGGCACCTGAACGGCTTTTCCCCTGCCGTCCGGCTGCGGAACGGTTTATTCATGGGCTTCCGCTCCATCCCCATTTTTGTATTGAAATATGAAACTGATGTTTTATTTTCCCTAAAACTCTCTTCCAGCATTTTTTCTTTCGGGGATGTGGTCTTTTCCGTACCGGCAGGAATGCCCTTGCGGACAAATTCCGCCGCTTCCCCCTCTCCAACCATTGCCTGTTTAATTCATGATTTTAACAATGAACCGTCATGCCGCCATCGCCCTGATGCTTGCGGCCTGTCCCCTGTCCGCTTCCGCGGACCAGCCTCAAAAGCAGACGCCGGACCAGCGCCCCAACATCGTGGTCATTGTCACCGACGACCATTCCTACCAGACCCTGGGCACCTGTGAAAAGGATTCTCCCATGCCTTATCCAAACTTCCGCAAACTGGCGGACGAAGGCATGGTCTTTGACCGGAGCTACTGCGCCAACTCCCTGTGCGGACCTTCGCGGGCTTGTATTTACACTGGCCGCCACTCCCATATGAACGGGTACCTCTTCAACGAACATGCGGCTCCCTTTGACGGTTCCCAGCCCACTTTCCCGAAAATGCTCCAAAAGGCCGGTTACCAGACAGCCATTGTCGGCAAGTGGCACCTGGAAGCCATTCCGCCGGGCGCCAAGGGAGATACGTCCAAATATGAATCCGACCCCACCGGATTCGATTACTGGGAAATTTTCCCCGGCCAGGGCAACTATTTCAATCCGGATTTCATCACTCCCGGCAAGGACGGCAAACGCGTGGTGAAAACGGAACCCGGCTATGCCACGGAACTGGTCACGCAAAAAAGCCTCAAATGGCTGGACCAGAGGGACAAGGACAAACCCTTCATGCTCGTCGTGGGCCACAAGGCACCCCACCGTTGCTGGTGCCCCTCCATTCAGAATCTGGGCCGCGCCAAACAGTATGCGGACGCCATTGACCCGCCCGCCAATCTGGAAGACGATTTTGCAGACCGCCCGGAATTCCTGAAAATGACGGAACAAACCCTGCTCAACCATTTCAACGTATGGTCTGACGAGCACCTGATCAAGGAGGTGGTCCCGGAAGACATCCAGAAAATGCTTTCCTGCCCGGAATCCAAGACCCTGCATACTCAGTATGACTGGGAAATGCCGGAATGGGTGCGCATGGACCCGCAGCAGAAGGAAGCCTGGTACAACTATCACAAGGCCCGTACTGTACAGCTTGTCAAAGATATTAAAAACGGGAAAATCAAAACGCAGCGCGACATTTTGCTGCGCCGCTGGCGCCATTATATGGAAGACTATCTGGGCACCGTTCTTTCCGTGGACGAAAGCGTCGGCCAGATCATGGACTATCTGAAACAGAACGGCCTGGACAGGAATACGCTGGTGCTCTACTGCGGAGACCAGGGATTCTACATGGGCGAACACGGCCTGTACGACAAGCGCTGGATTTTTGAAGAATCCTTCCGCATGCCCCTCATCATGAGATGGCCGGGCCACATCAGGCCGGGCGTGCGCTCCTCCGCCATGGTGCAGGAACTGGATTATGCTCCCACTTTCTGCGACGTAGCCGGGGTAAATACCAAGGAAAATATGAATACCTTCCAGGGCCGCAGCCTCACTCCCCTGTTCAAGACCGGAGAACATCAGGATTTCAAAAACCGTTCTCTTTACTACGCTTTTTACGAAAATCCGGGTGAACACAACGCTCCGCGCCATGACGGCCTGCGCACGGACCGCTACACGCTGTCCTATATCTGGACCAGCGACGAATGGATGCTTTTTGACAACCAGAAGGACCCGGCCCAAATGCACAACGTCATCAACAAACCGGAATATGCGGAAACCGTGAAAGAACTCAAAACCCTGTACGGCAAGCTCCGCAAAGACTACCAGGTACCGGAAGGCTTCCCCGGGGCCACCGGCAAACTGGCCGTCAAGCCGCAGTGGGACTGCGCTCCCTCCAGAGATTGACGCCGCCATTCACCGTTCCTCCCGAAACACGGTTGTCCGGAACACGCCATTGACGACGGAGGGACAGGGTTTAAATCCTCACACAAACAACAACCATTACCATACGCGCCGCATGAAATCAATTTTGCTAGCCGCAGCGTTCCTGGGTTCCCTCTGCTGGGCCGGAACCAATCCCTACAACATTATTCCGGAGCCCGTCAACGTGACGACAACTTCCGGAACTACCAAAAACCTCAAAATCATCCATGAGCAAAAAGTCGCCGGACTGGGCAATGAAGGGTATGCCATGAAACTGACGCCCGGCGGCGTGGAACTCCGTTATACCACGCCCAACGGGAAGGCCATGGCCATGGCGACCCTGTTCCAGCTCCAGGACCAGCTTTCGGATACTCCTGAGGGCCTTCCCTGCGGCAGCATCCAGGATTCCCCCGACTTCGGCTGGCGCGGCATGATGGTAGACGTAGGCCGCTACCACTATCCCATGAAGGAGATCTACAATTTTGTGGACGCCATGCATTATTACAAATACAACGTCCTGCATCTCCATCTGACGGAAGACCAGGGCTGGCGTCTCCCCGTGCCGGGCTACGACAAGCTCCGCACCATCGGCGCCGTCCGCCCCTCCGCTCCGGAAAGCCAGAACAACTCCCTGCTGGCCAATGAAGGCATGTATACCAAGAAGGAGCTCCAGGACCTGGTAGCCTACTGCAAAGCGCGCGGTATCCAGGTACTGCCGGAAGTGGAAATGCCGGGTCATAACATGGCCCTGGCCGCGTCCTATCCCGAATTCTGCTGCAACACCAAACGGGCCCAGGTATGGACGCACGGCGGTGTTTCCTCCAAGCTGATTTGCCCGCAGAAACCGGCCACTAAAAAGTTTCTTAAGGATACCTTCAATACCGTCCAGCAGATATTCCCTTTCCCGTACATCCACATCGGCGGTGACGAATGCCCCATGGGGGACTGGAAGAAGTGCCCGGACTGCCAGGCCGCCCGAGCCAAAAAGGGCCAGGGGGATAATGTGGAAGCCCAGATGAGCGATTTCACGAAAAGCCTGACGGCCATGCTCGCCAAGCACCGGAAAAAGCCCATCCTGTGGTATGACATCAACAAGAGCTATTACCACAAGGGGGAAACCGTCATGTCCTGGCTGCCGGGAGAATTCCCGCGTTGCATTGATAAGACGAAGGAACAGGGCATCGACCTCATCGTCACCCCCCAGTTCAAGTATTATCTGGCGCGTACCCAGATGAAATTCCCGGCGGACGACGTGCGCGCCCGGCCCGGCGGAGCTCCCATCCTGCTGAAAGACTGCTACAACTTCGATCCCCGCAACGGACGGGACAAGAATGACGTCAAGCACATCAAGGGAATCAACCTCTGCATGTGGGCGGAATGGATTCCCTCCGGCGAATTGCTGATGTACATGACCTACCCCCGCGCCATGGCTGTTTCCGAAACCGCGTGGGGCAGCCACAAGAACCGTCCAAGCCTGGAAGAGTTTGAAAAGAAAATGGAAACCCACAAGAAACATTTCCAGAAGCGTTTCGGCTATACTCTGGAACGCACTGTGGAAAACAAACCCTACCGGGAAAAATTCATCACCCAGGAGGAAATCGAACGTATTAACGAGAATTATAAAAAGGGCCAGCAAAACGCGGACAAATAGCGTTTCCCTTTCTCTCGCCATCCTCTGATTTCTTCAAAGCCGGGGACGCGGACAACCGCGGATCCCCGGCTTTCTTTTCCCGCTTGACCGGGAAGCCCTCTTCCCTTCTAATCGTTCCGCCATGTTACACCTTTACGATACCCGCACCAGAACGGCCCAGGACATTTCTCCCATGGATGGAAAAACACTGCGCTTTTACTGTTGCGGACCCACGGTGTACGGCCCGGCCCACATCGGCAATTTCCGCACTTTCGTGATGCAGGACGTCTTCCGCCGCGTCCTGGAACTGGGGGGGGTGCCCACCACGCATATCCGCAATCTGACGGATGTGGATGACAAAACTATCCGGGATTCTCAAAAGGCTGGCGTTTCTCTGGCGGAATTCACCGCAGGCTGGGCGGATCTGTTCCACCGGGACTGTGCCGCCCTTAATTGCCTGCCTCCCCATGCGGAACCCTCCGCCGTGGGCCATATTCCCGAACAAATACGGATGGTTCAAACACTGGTGGAAAAGGGCCATGCCTATGTCTCGGAAGACGGTTCCGTGTATTTCAGAATTTCTTCCTTCCCGGAATACGGAAGGCTTTCCCACCTGGACGAACGTGAACTGGATTTAGGAAAAACCGCCAATACCCGGTCCAACGCGGACGAATATGAAAAAGACTCCGTGGCAGACTTCGTGCTGTGGAAGAGCCGCAGGCCGGAAGACGGAAACAACTTCTGGCCCTCTCCCTGGGGAGAAGGCCGCCCCGGCTGGCACCTGGAATGCTCCGCCATGATCCATAAATACTTCGGCAATGACTTTGATCTCCACTCCGGCGGCGTGGATCTGGTATTCCCCCACCATGAAAACGAAGTGGCCCAGTCCCGCTGCGCCTGCGGCGGCGGCTTCGCGCGCCTGTGGTTCCACATCACGCACCTGCTGGTGGACGGAGGCAAGATGTCCAAATCCCTGGGCAACATGTACACGCTGGCGGATTTGGACAAACTGGGCCACAGGCCGTCCGCGGTCCGGTACGTACTGGCGGGGGGCTATTACCGCCGTCCGTTGAATTTCACCCTTTCCTCTCTGGAAGACGCTAAAGCCGCGCTGAACCGCCTGTCCAAATTCGATATGCAGCTCAGGAACGCCTCCGGAACGGATTCCGTTCCCTCCTATGAGGAATTCTGCGCGGCATTCCCGGAATTGGGAATTTTCCAGCCGGCATGGGACAGCCTGAACGATGACCTAAACACTCCGGAAGCCCTGGGCCATGTTTTCAGCGCCATCAGGAAGGCGGATATCCCCTCCCTTTCACCGGAGGAGGCGGCCCGCCTGCGGAATGCCTTCCACTTTATTCTGGCCGCCTTCGGCATTATTCTGCCGGAGGAGGGACAGGAGGAAGCCCCGGAAGAAATCCGCACCCTGGCGGATCAGCGCTGGCAGGCCAAGCAGAACCGGGACTGGACGGAAGCCGACCGCCTGAGGGCGGAAGTGGCAGCGCTGGGCTGGATCATCAAAGACCGCAAGGACGGATACGACCTGGCACGCAAATAAACGAATGGACTCCTTTTCCCCCATCCCCAATCATACGGGCTTCATGGCCAGGGACCTGTCTATGGACGGGCAGGGAACCCTGAAAGGCGGCGCCTTCGCCAAAATAAACCCCGGCGGCGGAGGCCCTCTTTCTCCGCACCGCCATGCCCACGCCCACTTATTCATTGTCACCCGTGGAACAGTCTCCGTCATGCTTGACGGAGAAGAAAGAACGGTTCACAAGTACGAATCCCAGCTCGTTCCCGGCGGCGTTCTCCATGCTGTCTGGAACAAAAATCCGGAACCGGCGGAAATCCTGGGCCTGACGCTGGAAACGCCCCCTTCCCCCACACCATAATTCAATGAGTTCCCGCCAGCGCACCCTGGGACATGCCGCCGCCCTCATGACCATCCTCATCTGGGGAACGACTTTCGTCTCCACCAAGGTGCTCTTGCGGGACTTCACACCCGTCACGGTACTCTTCACGCGCTTTGTAATAGGATATGCCTTTCTCTGGTGCCTGAAACCGCGGGTTCTTCCATTCTCCGGCTGGAAAAAGGAACTCCTGTTCGCCGGAGCGGGATTGACCGGGGTTACCCTGTATTTCCTGCTGGAAAATATCGCCCTGACTTACACTTTCGCCTCCAATGTGGGAATTATCGTGGCCGTGGTGCCTTTCTTCACAGCCCTTCTGGCCCATTTCCTGCTGAAAGGGGAAGGCTTTTCCCGCCGTTTCTTCCTGGGTTTTGCCGTCTCCTTCACGGGTATCTTCCTTATCATGGCAAACGGAGCAACAGTCGGCGGGAGCTGCGCTCTCGCTTCAAAGTGATGTTCTATGTAATCGGCTTTACAAATCAAAGTCGAGTTCTGTTCCCATACAGCTCCTGCCAACAGAACAAAGGGCGTGATGGAACAGTTCGGCACTTCCGGTGCGCCGATACCGTGTCAGATAAATCCGACCTCTAAAATATATACGGTAGAACAAATTATTTAGTTGTTAGCGGTCTTCAACCATTTTAAATCATTATACAAATTCCGACACCTGCTGTCAAGATTTTTGATGAAATTCCTGCCAGCAAATTGTATCTTTTTTATGAACAGGGGCGGCAGCACTTTTGCTGTCGCCTCTTGTCTACATACAGCGGAGTTGAGTGTCCATGTCAACGGCGGGCGAAGCCCGTTCATCTTGACCGTTGACATGACCGCTCGGCTCTGCTACCTAATACAGAAAAGTTCTTTGTGATGTTTAGAACTGTAAATATGCATAAAAATGTGATGATTGTACCATAATGTCAACATAATTTCGCGAAAAGGTCTTGTAATTTTTTGATTGCAGCATATAATATTGTTGTGATTTTTTAACACCACAACTCCAATAAAAGTGTGAGGAGTGAATCTATGGAACGTTTTATTTTGAAAAAGTTGCTAGACTGGAAGAATTCTCCCTACCGAAAGCCCTTGATTTTGAAAGGTGTCCGTCAGGTGGGCAAGACTTGGATTCTGAAAGAGTTCGGCAAGCATTACTATGAAAATACCGCATATTTCAACTTTGATGAAAACGAGGAATACAAGCAGTTCTTTGAAACCACCAAAGACGTTGACCGCATCCTGCAGAACCTGATGCTGGCCAGCGGTCAGAAAATCGTGCCGGAAAAGACCCTCATCATTTTTGACGAGGTGCAGGATTGTCCCAAGGTCATCAATTCTATGAAATATTTCTGCGAGAACGCTCCGCAGTATCATATTGTCTGCGCCGGTTCTCTGCTGGGCATCGCCTTGGCCAAACCGTCTTCTTTTCCTGTCGGCAAGGTCAACTTCATGCAAATTGATCCTATGACTTTCTCGGAATTTCTAATCGCCAATGGTGATGAAAACCTCGCTGCATATCTGGAATGTTTAGATTCAATTGAGCCTATCCTTGATGCGTTCTTCAATCCTCTATATGAGAAATTGAAGATGTACTATGTTACTGGCGGAATGCCTGAATCCGTAAAGATGTGGACGGAAGCTCGCGATGTTTCCGCTATGCAGGAAGCTTTGTCTGGTATTATTGGTGCTTATGAACGTGATTTCGCAAAGCATCCTAACATCAGTGAGTTCCCGAAAATCTCCATGATCTGGAAATCCATCCCCTCTCAGTTGGCAAGAGAGAACAAAAAATTTATCTATAAGGTTGTCAAAGAAGGCGCAAGAGCTCGTGAATATGAGGATGCTCTGCAATGGCTGGTAGATGCCCGCCTGGTGCATAAGATCTACCGCAGCAGCGCTCCCGGTCTTCCTGTAGCAGCTTATGATGATCTGTCTGCGTTCAAACTCTATTTGGTGGACGTAGGGCTGCTTCGCCGTCTGGCGCAGCTGGCTCCTACGGCTTTTGGCGAAGGGAACCGCCTGTTCACCGAGTACAAGGGAGCCTTAACCGAAAACTATGTATTACAAACTTTGATTACGCAGTTTGAGGTGCTACCTCGTTATTGGTCACAGAATAATCCTCCCTATGAAGTGGATTTCCTGATTCAGCGAGATAATGATATTTTCCCTGTTGAAGTAAAATCCGAAGCGAATTTAGCAAGCAAGAGCCTCAGAAAATTCAAAGAATTGTTCTCGGATAACGTAAAGCTCCGTGTTCGGTTCTCGCTTGATAATCTGAAGCTAGACGATGATGTGCTTAACATTCCGCTGTTTATGGCTGATCAAGCAGACCGACTGATTGGATTGGCGTTGAAACAGCTCAATCCATAAGAGATACAGATTAGGAGTTATGCTATGTCAAATACCACGATATTTGATTCCAGATATACAAAGCTAAAAACGATTGACTGGAATTTCCAGGATGTCTCCCAGGACGCCTTGGCAAACATTCATCCATATCCAGCTAGGTTTATTCCAGACATTCCAAGAGAACTCATATCGGCATTAGGGTGTGCTAAAGGCTCTGTCGTCTTAGATCCTTTTTGCGGGAGTGGAACAACTCTTGTTGAAGCTCAGCGAGCAGGATTTGATGCTGTTGGTATCGACTTGAACCCGATTGCTTGCCTGATTTCAAGCGTCAAAACACAGCCTTTACCCGAAAAATATTTATGCACGGCCAAGGAAATTTATAAAGATGCCAAAGAAACATTCAGTGGGCCTGTAGAGATACCTTCGATTCCCAACCTTGACCATTGGTTTAAGTCAGATATTCAGAAAGCGTTATCTTCTATCTTAAATCACATCGAAGAAGAAAGTGACGCTGCTATGAGGAACGCATTAAAACTGGCACTATCCAGCATTATTGTTCGAGTATCAAATCAAGAAAGTGACACTCGTTATGCGGCTGTTGACAACAATTATACAGCGGATGATGTTTTCAATGCTTTTCTGAGTGCTTGTAAAAAAATCCATGATGCAAAAAAAGAGATTTGTGTAGATAGTGCATCCAATAAGATAATTAACCAAGATATTCTTACTGTAACATCTTCAGATTTTAACAAGAGTGTCGGTCTGGCTATTACTTCTCCACCGTACCCTAATGCTTACGAGTATTGGTTATATCATAAATACAGAATGTGGTGGCTTGGATTTGATCCAATTCAAGTGCGGACTTTTGAAATAGGTGCCCGTCCACATTATCAGAAAAAAAACGGACAAACTGAAGAAGATTTCAAGACACAAATGAATCGTGTTTTCAGCCTGCTGTCCGATGTTCTTATCTCTGGAGGTCATGTCTGCTTTGTTGTTGGCCGGTCTGTGATTAAATGGAAAGTAATCAATAATGCGGAACTTATTTGCAACATCGCCAGCGAACACGGAATGGTTTGTGTAGCAAATATTGAACGGGAAATTGCATCGACCAAAAAATCCTTTAACCTCAAGTATGGAAAGATAAAAACGGAGAATATTCTCGTTTTCAGGAAGGACTAATATAAAATGCAGATAGAATTACTAAAGTTCCCATACTCATATATGGAATATGAAAAAGAACTGCAAATAAGGGAATTGAAAGTGTTGCTGCCAGATGTTGAAATACTTTCCGACACAAAACACAGCACAATCATTTCAGGTGAAACAATAAGTGCGGATAACTTGAAGGAACTCACATACTACTGTGCATATATACTGGATGGAGTCCGTTCCCCTACACACCAAGGGTTGTACGAGCAGGACAATACAATGCGAGTTGTCAAACAGCACACACGGTATTCTACTCATGGATTGCATGAGTACAAGGGGAAGTTCAATCCTCAAATTGTTCATGCGATCGCTAATGTTTTTGGTGTTCAGAGAGGGCAAGCTGTACTGGATCCATTCAATGGAAGTGGGACAACACTTGTAGAATGTGCTCATGCAGGAATTGAAGCCTACGGAACAGATATAAATCCTTTAGCTTGCTTTATTTCAAATACCAAGGTTACTGCACTGAAGATGGATATGGTAAAAGCATCTTCTCGCTTGCAAGAATTAAAGAGGGTGTTGGCTCAGCCCGTTGCAATCGACTTCACAGAAGGAGATGAGCGGCTTAATTATTTGTACAGTTGGATTCCGAGAGAAACTTTGTGTATATTGGAATCTATCCGTCAAGAGGTTGAAAATGATGAACCAGCAATCCGAGATTTTTTCCTCGTAATTGCCAGCGATCTCATTCGTGACTATTCCTACCAAGAGCCTTCAGACTTGCGAATTAGGCGTCGAAAATCTCCATTTCCTGAGATAAAGTTTTCAGACGCATTTTTTCAAAATGCTTGTAAGTTTATGAAAAAGATTGAGCAAGTGCAATCTATTGAAAATAAATATTTTTTTCCAAATAATCATGCAGCGAATTGCGACATCAAACATGATAACCCTTTCAAAAAAATTCAGTTTGACGCTGCAATTACAAGCCCGCCATATGTAACTGCTTTGCCGTATATTGACACACAGCGAATTAGCTTAGTTTGGCTCGGACTATGCAATGCTGCTGAAATTGGGAAATTGGAGGCAAGCCTCATCGGCAGTCGTGAGTTGCTTAAAAGTGAAAAAAATGTATGGGCAAATGAGATTACTAAAAACTCCAGGGGATTACCGGAGGAGATATATTCTCTTGTCTGCTCTATGAATGATTCTCTGAACGAAAAAGATGGCTTTAGAAAGCAAGCGGTTCCGACGCTTGTCTATAAATACTTTGCAGAAATGAAAGCTATGTTTATCAATGTAAGGCCAATGATAAAAACAAATGGTTTGTACGGCTTAGTCGTAGGTCACAATAAAACGACTTTGGGCGGAACAGAATATAACATTGATATTCCTTATCTTCTTTCGATTTTGGCTCAGAACTGTGGCTGGTGTGTAGAAGAATTGTTTACATTGCAAACCTATAAGCGATACGGCTTAAACGCAAAAAATGCTATTAACAGAGAAACCTTAATCATTTTAAGGAATGTATAAGGAGGGAGCGTATGGAATTTTTATTGCAACCTGGAGTATACCGTACCGGTGATACTTCTACATTGCTTAAGCTTCTCGACAATATGTGGATAAAAGACCACACTGTTGGTGCAGGCACCCTTTACATTGTTTCTGGATTTGCTAATTACAACGGCGGTGTCCGGTTTTATCCCTATTTTACTCGTCATATCCAAAGTGGCGGAAAGATAGTTGCATACATTAGCGGCAGCACGACACAGAGATTGAGTAGCATCCAAGTTGTAGAAGCTCTCTTAGAATGCGGTGCAGAGGTTAATGTTGTTAATCGAAAGCGTCTCTTGCACGCAAAATGTTATGGTTATCAAACATCTGACGATGAAGAACTGGTAGTGACATCTGGCAATTTTACTGGTCCTGGCATGTCACAAAATGCAGAAGTTGCAATTAGAGTTGAAAAAGAACATATCCAAGAAATGAATTTCTCTTGGACAGAGTTTGTTGACAGCATTTCTTCGCAAAAATGGGACATTCATCAAATCAGTGCTGCAGATGTATCTGGCAAAAAAGATCCTGCGTGGACATTGCTATACGACGAGGTTCACGGTACAACCAAGATCGATGAATCTCAAGAAGTCACAATGGTAATCACTTTGAGCCATTCGGACACTGTACGTATTCAAGCCGACCCGGGAAGCAAGGCTGGTTTGGGAACGCAGTATTTTTGGTTGAGCAAGGGCACATTCGACTTTTTTCCCGCTTTGACTATAAAGAACAAACGAGGTCAAAAGGACACCTTTTCGTGTATCATCAATATGAATTATATTGATTTAGATTTGGTGCAAAAATCCAGAGTGACATTTGAAGCAGACAACAACCTTGATTTTAGGTTAGGAACAGGTGCTTTCAGGTATACAAAGAAAGCCAAGGAAAATGATCTTGCCCTAATAACAAGGCTTTCTGAATATGATTATGAAATGCGCATTGTTCCTACCGAAGCGGATGTCTACCCACAACTCTTATCTTATGCAACATCCTATATTGGAAATTATGGGAAGCGGTTCGGATATATCGGAAACACTGATTTGTTTAGAATACTCGACAAATAAATCAAACTGGCGATCAAATACATTCGACTCAGAAAAAACTAATTAGTAAAGGGGTGCAAATAATGAGACTTACAAAAGCACGAGTTCAAGGTTATCGAAGCGTTATCGATTCTGGATAGTTCGAGGTTGAAAACGGGAAAACCATTTTGGTCGGACCTAATGAAGCTGGCAAAACAGCCATTTTGCAGGCATTGCAAAAGCTCAATCCACCTAAGGACATTGAATTGTTTAATCCACTAAGAGATTATCCTCGCGCAAAATACGATGAGGATATCGAAAAAGGCGGGGTTGACCCCAAAACGTTCACCGTTGTAGAAGGCTATTTTTCTCTAGAAAGCGATGATGTTGAAGAAGTTCCAGAGGATTATAGAAATATCACTTATGTATATGGCAGGCATTTGGACAATTCAACCTGGCATAGATTAGATAACGCCTCGGAAAGACTGGCTTTCTCAGAGTTAGAAAAAGACCTTTTGAAGATGATTGTTCATTTTCAAGAAACAGCTCGTTCCGAAGGAAGTGCAGATAGTTTAGTAGACGGAATACAAACCGAATATGACACTATTGTAAAAGGGCTCACCAAGTCCTCAATCATCACGCCCGAAAAAGCAAAACAGTTCCAAGCATGGCTGAAAAAACATCTGAAATATCTGGATGATGATAATGCCAAAGAAAATACTCGATATGAAAGAATCGAAGCGCAATTAGATAGACCAATAGACCGAGCATCTGTATTGACAGTCTGCAAGAAAATGTTGCCCAAGTTTATTCTATTCAGCAACTATTTTAGGATTAGGCCCGTATTACATTTGAGAAAGCTAGCAGACCGCATTGCAAACAATTCCTTAGATGACTCTCAATATGACTATGGCAATATTTGCTTACTTAAGTTTCTAGGTTTCACTCCTAAGGAATTGGCTGATGCGGGCGACACATCAAGATTTAATAACCTTAATGACCCAAAGCAGTATTAGCAATACAAGGCTCAACTTGATGAACGCGACTACAAACTGAACGCCGCCACAATTCGCCTAACTAATGCAATAAGAGAAGTGTGGAATCCGACACAAGATAGCCGAGATGCAAATAAGCTGAGAATTAAAGTGGACGGTCAATACTTAAAGGTTGTTGTCGAAGATGAACTTGGTGTGGAAGTGGAATTGGATCAACGCTCAGAGGGTTTCCAGTGGATGGTTTCCTTTTATGTGGTATTCTTTGCGGAGGCATCGGACAAGCACAAAAATGTAATCCTTTTGTTAGATGAGCCGGGGCAAAGTCTACATGCGTTGAAGCAAGCTGAGTTCCGTGAAACACTTTCTAAACTCAGCACAAAGAATCAGACAATTTATACGACTCATTCACCTTTCCTTGTAGGCACAAATGAATTAGATAAGGTGCGTGTTGTTGAAATGGTGGATAGAACTACCGGAACGAAAGTTCATTTGTCCCTTACAGCAACGGATGACGACGCCATTATTCCCCTTCAAGAAGCCCTGGGATATGATTTGGCTCAAAGTATGTTCTTCCACAAGAAGAATTTGGTTCTTGAAAGACTTTCTAATTTGCTAATGGCCGCAGGAAAAAACGGAATCAATGAGCAGATTGCGTTAATACCGGCCAATTGTGCCAGCAAAGTTGTATATTTTGCAACGATACTCCGTGCTCAAAATCTGAAGATAGCGGCACTTTTAGACTCTGATGCTGAAGGGGAACTGGCTGCTAAACAAGATACCTTGGTAAATGCTTTAGGAAGCAAGAGAATTCTGAGAACAAAAGACTCGTATGCTGGGCAAGTAGCTGCACCTGAAATCGAAGATATTCTCAGAGAAACCTTGCTGACCATTGCAAAAGAAGAATGCGGATGGGATGCCATCTCCCTTGCCCAAACACAAGTAAAGCGCCCTGTTGTAAATATTCTTGAAAGTGTTGCAAAGAAGGATTTTTCTAAGTACAAGCTATCCAAAGCGTTTATTCGCTGGTCTCGAGAACACGAGCTTAATGATCTCAAGACAGATGAGATTACACAGGCAGAAAAGCTTATTGAAAAAATTAATAAGGCCCTACAATAAAGAGAGCAGTGCCCATCGGTCAAAGAAAACCGATGGGCACTGAATTATGTATTCGATTACTTATCTTCCATAACCTCAACCATCATCCTGGCTCCCAGCCTAAAACTGCTCTGGAACAGCAGGCAATCCGCCATAGCTTGAAACTCTCGCACACAATCCACATATCGGGAGAACAGGCCTTTTTGCTCGTCTGTAAAAGTGGCTTGCAGCTTTTCCTCATTGCGGCAGATCAGTTGAAGCAGCTCTTTGTACTCTTTGGTCGGCGGCGTGTCATACTCTGTCTGCTCGATGTTGCCGTATCAAAATTCTTCTAAAATCTTCATACCGTAACCTCATCATAAATCAGTTATCTAAGAACAATTTCCTCCGCCCGATTACGGATACCGTTCATAGCACCTACCCATGCCATTTGGTCTGCTGCTTTCAAGTCCTCTGTCACGCCCTCAGCGGCTTTCATCTGTTCAACAATAACTTCCAGCCGGGTCTGTGCCTGCTCATTCAAATCAGCCAGATATATCCACAGTTCTCCGCTAAGACAAAGGTCATTGAAACGGCTGGGATGATTCTCCATCAGATAGTCTCCGTGCATCCGTCCCCACTTGCCAATCGGTCTGTTTTCCTCCGGTAAGCGAATATCAGGGATGTAGTAATCCCCACAACGAATATAAATAAGTTCCTGCATTGTATGTACCTCCAATAAGTGTTGTTTGTCGGGAGGTAAATCTACTGCTGAATACTGCGTTTTTTCATCATTCTTTATGAAAGCCATTCATTTGCGTATTCTTCAAATGGCGATGCGTTCTATGAGCATGACTTTTTGACTGGACAGGAACAGCAGATACTGGACAAGTTCCCAACACAGAACGAACTGGTGGCAAGGTACTATGCAGAGTTGAATGGCGGCAAGGGCGTTTCCGATGCGGAAAAGAAAATCGTATCTCAGCCCTACTATTCCTCTCAGAACACATATCCTCCGAGATACTATCAGCGAAATGCGGTAAACAGAACCGTTGAAGCAATCGCCAGAGGGCAGCAAAGATTGTTGCTTGTTATGGCTACGGGAACAGGCAAAACCTATACCGCTTTCCAGATTGTATATCGTCTGCTCCGTTCTGACCTCAAAAAGAGGATTTTATATCTGGCAGCAGGAATATCCTTGTTGACCGAGTATTTTACAGGACTTCGCACCGCTTGAAAAGACCATCTACAAAGTGGAATTTTCCGACAAGGAGTGTCTGAACAAGATTGCTTCCCATGAGGTAAACTTCGCCCTCTACCATCAGATGGTAGGACAAAACGATGAAGAACACTTTAAGCAGATACCGCCGGAATATTTTGACCTCATTATCGTGGATGAGTGTCATCGTGGCAGTGCCAAAGAAGACAGCAACTGGAGAAAGGTATTGGAGTATTTTTCTTCCGCTACCCAAATCGGCATGAAGGCCACACCAAAAGAAAGCGAAAAAGTATCGAACATAGATTACTTCGGAGACTCTGTTTACATTTACAGTTTGAAACAGGGCATCGAAGACGGCTTCCTTGCTCCGTTTAAGGTTATCAATATCACGACCAATATCGGAGACGGATGAAAACCGTATCATGGGCAGACCGACATCTACGGCAATATGATTGAAGACCGTATCTACAATAACAGGGATTATGATTACAACATCATCCTCAAAGACCGCATTGACGAGGTTGCAAGGGAAATTACGGAGTATCTGAAAAGCACAGACAGGATGCAAAAGACTATTGTGTTCTGCGCTTCCGAAGACCATGCAGAACGCATGAGAATTGCCCTTATCAACCACAACTCCGATATGGTTAAGGAAAACCCTGACTACTGTGTGCGCATTACCGGTTCGGATGTATATGGCAAGTCCAAACTTGATTATTTCATCTCTGTGTCCAGTCCGTATCCTGTTATTGCAACGACATCGGAGCTTCTTTCTACCGGTGCTGACTGCAAGATGACAAAGCTCATTGTTCTCGACAAAACCGTTGAGAGCATGACCACATTTAAACAGATTATCGGGCGTGGAACCCGCATCAGAGAAAAGGACGGCAAGACACACTTCATTGTCATGGACTTTAGAAATGTGACACGCCTGTTTACTGACCCCAATTGGGACGGTCCCGTTGAACAGGACGAGGGCTTCCAGCATGGAGGCAACAATCCGGAAGGCGACGGTGGACATGGCGGTGAAAGAAAAGAACCTCCTGTTGACGACGTAGAGACCCCGATTGTCGATAAAGACGGCTGCCGAGTAAAGATTATCAACAAGGCTGTTTCTGTCTATGATGCCAACGGTAAGCTGCTGAGGCAGGAAGACATTATCGACTACACGAGAACCAATATTAAGGGCGAGTACGCTTCCCTGGCCGACTTTATCCGCAAATGGAAGACTTCCGACAAGAAGAAAACCATCGAAGAATCCTTTATGGCTATGGGTATCGACATAGAGGCTTTGAAAGCAGACCAGGGCATGGAAGATGTGGACGACTTCGACTTCATCTGCTATGTGGCATACGGCACAAAGCCGCTGATCCGTAAAGAATGGGCCAACAATGTCAAGAAAAAGGACTTCTTCAGCAAGTATTCCGCCGATGCCCAGGCAGTCCTCGGCATACTGTTGGACAAGTACATGAACCAGGGCATTACAGAGGTTGAGGACATCAAGGTTCTTTCCCTTGCGGACTTTGCCAACTTCGGCAAGCCTGCCAAGATTGTCAAGCTGTTCGGCGGCAAAGCACAATATGAAGCTGCCATTAAGGAGCTTGAAGCAAATATTTATGAATTAGAGGTAAGTTAATATGGCGATGAAGTCGGGATTTATAAAAAGAACTAGAGATATTATGCGTATGGACGCAGGCATCAACGGCGATGCCCAGAGAATTGAGCAAATGGTATGGATGCTCTTTCTCAAAGTCTATGACGCGAAGGAAGATGATTGGGAACTGAATGAGGACGATTACGAATCCATCATTCCAGAGGAATGCAGATGGCGAAATTGGGCGAAAGCTGACGAAAACGAGCATGCTATGACTGGCGATAAGCTCCTTAACTTCGTCAACAACACCCTGTTTCCTGTTTTGAAAGGCAACGATGTTAAGGACGGAGACACGCTTATCTATGAGGGCATCAAGGTCACACCCAATACCCCGATGAAGAAAGCAATCGTGAAATCCACCTTTGAAGATGCCAACAATATATGAAGGACGGCGTTTATCTCCGTCAAGTAGTTGATATTATCGATGAAATCGAATTTGATGATGTCAAAGAAAGCCATGCTTTCGGTCTTGTCTATGAGGAAATCCTGCGGGAGTTGCAGTCTGCCGGTTCTTCCGGTGAATTCTACACGCCCAGAGCCATCACGGAGTTTATGGCTCTGATGATTAAGCCGCAGCTTGGCGAAAAGATGGCTGACTTCGCCTGCGGTACGGGTGGCTTCATCACTTCCTGGCTTGGACAGCTTTCCAAGTAAGTGACCGATACTTCAACGCAGAAACAGCTTGATGACAGCATTTACGGAATTGAGAAGAAGCCTTTCCCATATCTGCTCTGCGTGACCAATATGCTGCTGCATGATATTGAAGTGCCGAATACCTACCACACGAACTCGCTGAAACACAATCTGCTGGACTATACGGACGATGACAAGTTTGATGTTATCTTAATGAACCCTCCGTATGGTGGTCACGAGGATAAGTCCATCCAAGGCTTCTTCCCGGATAACCTGGCAAGCTCTGAGACCGCTGACCTCTTTATGTCAGTTATCATGTACCGTTTGAGGAAGAACGGCAGAGCCGCTGTTATTGTGCCGGACGGCTTCCTGTTCGGTCTGGATAACGCAAAAGTGAACATCAAGCGAAAACTCATTTCCGAGTTTAATCTGCATACGGTTATCAGATTACCTGGCTCTGTGTTCAGTCCCTACACATCCATCACCACGAACCTGCTGTTCTTTAAGAATACAAAACCGACAACAGAAACATGGTTTTACAGAGTGGATATTCCGGCGGACAGAAAGCACTTCTCCAAGACAAAGCCGATAGAGTTGAAGCATTTTGATGATTGTATCGCCTGGTGGAACGACAGAAAAGAAATTACCGATGGCGATTTCTTCAGGGCACAGAAATTTACGGCAGACTATCTACTGAATGAGCAAGGCTGCAATCTTGACCTATGCGGTTATCCGCACGAGGAAGAAGAAGTTCTTGCACTGCTGAACACGATTAGAGCATACTAGGAGAGAAGAACCACGCTCAACGCCGAGATTGACAAAGTGCTGGCAGAGCTTGAAACATTGTTGCCGGGAGGTGTAACCGAATGACTCCTGAACAGTTAGAGGCAAGTATTTTGCAGTACGCCATCCAAGGCAAACTTGTTGAGCAGAGAGTTGAAGAGGGAACTGCCGAGGCACTCTATCAGCAAATACAGGCTGAAAAGCAAAAACTGATTAAAGACGGAAAAATCAAAAAAGGAAAACCATTAACTGATATTGCTGATGATGAAATTCCTTTTGATATTCCAGACAGTTGGAAGTGGGTGAGGCTTGACGATGTGGTCATTAAAACCATCAAGAGAGGAAAGTCCCCCAAATACACGGAGAAAAGCAATGTCCTTGTCTTTGCTCAGAAATGTATACGAAGGCAGGATACATTGATTTATCATTGTCTTTGTGTTTGGATGAAACCATATTAAGCAAATATCCTGTCGATGAATTTATGGTGGACGGGGACATTGTTATCAATTTTACGGGCAATGGCACATTAGGCAGAGTGGGTGTTTATCATGACTATGATAACCCAAATAATTGCCCAATAGTGCCCGATTCCCATGTAACAGTTATCCGGTGCAATCGAAATGTATCTGGTAGCTTTGTATTCTATGTACTGAAGCATTACCAACCCTACATGGAAAAGTTAGGCTCCGGTTCTACAAATCAAACGGAATTAAGTGCTGGAATCCTCAAGACTCTACTCTTTCCACTTCCTCCACTTGAAGAACAAAAACGCATTGTAGCCAAGATAGAAGAACTGCTACCGTTGTGTGAAAGGTTGAAATAAGGCATGCGATGAAGAAATAGACAAAAAATCCTCTCAGCTTCCGGAAATGCTTCTTTCCGCCTCTTCTTGAATGCGGGCTTCCGTCTCTTCAATCTTTTCCGAAAGATCTGCCCATTGCGTAAAACAGGTTTCCAGCTGCCGGTCCGTCTGCTGGAAACGGGAGGTAAGCTCCATGACGGCCTCCGTATCAGCCGCCACTTCCGGACGTTCCAACTGAGTAGTAATTTCCGTTTTTTCCGTTTCCAGACACGCTATTTCTTCTTCCAGCAGCTCCAGTTTCTCCTGAAGCGGACGCAGCAGGCGCGTCTTCTTCTGGCGGATTTCCGCCTCCATGCGCCTGCGTGCCTTGCGGTCCAGCCCGGCTCCCGGTTCCGCCGCTCCGGAAGAAGGTGAGGAGGCGGCCAGGGCCTGGTCCCTCTCCACCTTTTCCAAATAATCAGAAACGTTGCCCAGGTAAACGCGGGGTTTCTCTCCCGGGACAAATTCCAGCACTTTCGTCACGATGGGATCCAAAAAACTGCGGTTGTGGGAAACGATGCAGTAGGAACCCGGATATTCGGACAGAGCCTGTTGAAGCACCTGCTGGGACTGGATGTCCAGATGATTGGTCGGTTCATCCAGAATCAGGAAATTGGCCGGATGCAACAGCATGCACACCAGCGCCACACGGGAACGCTCGCCTCCGGAAAGCACGCCAACGCGCTTGTGCACGTCATCCCCCCGGAACAGGAAACAGCCAAGCAGATTCCGGACCATGGGCGCAGATTCCCGCGTGGCGGCAGCTTCCACGCATTCCAGAATCGTTTTATCCGGATCCAGGTCATCAGCATGCGTCTGGGAGAAAAAAGCTACCTGCGTATGGCGTCCCATGGTCACGCTGCCGGAACTGGGGGCCTCTCCGCCGGAAATAAGGCGGGAAAATGTGGATTTCCCCGCCCCGTTTACTCCTACAATGGCAATGCGGTCTCCCTTGACAATTTCAAAATCCACATCCTCAAAAACGGAAACGAGGCCATAATGCTTGGAAACCTTTTCCAGCCTGACTACAGAATGGGCGCCGGCTGGAGGAGCAGGAAAGTGAAAGTTCATGACGGCGTCATCCTCTTCCACCTCAATCAGTTCCACTTTTTCCAGCTGCTTGATGCGGGACTGCACCAGAGAAGCCTTGGTGGCTTTATAACGGAAACGGTCGATAAATTCCCTCGTTTTGGCAATCTCCCGGTCCTGAGCCTTTTTCTGGCGCAGCAGAATTTCCTTCCGCAGCACGCTTTCCTTCAGGAAATAGGAAAAATTGCCCGCGTACTCCTCCGCCCGGCCGTGGTAAAAAGCAATCGTACGGGAAACCAGGGCATCCAGAAGTGCCACATCATGGGAAATAAGGATGATAGCACCCCGGTAGGAGCGCAGGTACTGTTCCATCCACCGTTGGGACTGGATGTCCAAATGGTTGGTAGGTTCGTCCAGAAGCAGCACTTCAGGCTCTCGGAGCAGCAGTTTGGCTAATGCGATGCGCATTTGCCAGCCGCCGGAAAATTCTCCGCAATCCCGGTCAAAATCCCTGTCTTTGAATCCCAAGCCGCGCAGGATGGATTCCGTCCGGGGACGCAGCCGGGCGGAATTATGGGCATGCAGCACCAGTTCCAATTCCCCGATTTCATTGAGAACTTCAGAGTAGGCGGCGGAACGGGGATCCAGTCCCGCCATTTCCCGCGTCAGGACATCAATGCGCTCCTGAAGATCCATCAGGTCCGCAAAGGCGGACATGGCTTCATCAATCAGCCTGCGCCCTCGGATATGAATTCCTTCCTGGGGCAGATAACCCACCTGGGAATGCCTGGATTTGATAATGGAGCCGGAATCCGGTTCATTCAAACCGGCGATGCACTTCATCAGCGTGGATTTCCCCGCGCCATTATGGCCCGCGAGGGCAATTCTTTCCCCATCCTCCACTGTAAAGGAAAGGTCATTGAACAGGACGCGCGCGCCATACTGCACACGCAGGTTTTGAACAGCCAGAACCATGTACTGAAAAAGCAGAGAGAGGAAAACAGCGGAACGGGCGCCCCCGCGCCGCGCTCCGCCGAGTAAATGCCGGAATGAGGTTACTTACCAAGCGCCTTGTTCCACGCGGCAATACGGTCGGCCTGTTCCGCAAACAGATCGTCCGCATTATCTTCAATCGTAATGCCAGAGATGGTATCTCCCTGCTCAATGGAATCCACCACGCTCTGGCCTTCCGTCACCTTGCCGAAGACGGTGTGCTTGCCATTCAGCCAGTCCGTGGGCACATGGGTGATGAAGAATTGGGAACCGTTGGTGCCGGGGCCTGCGTTTGCCATGGAAAGCACGCCGGGGCCGTCATGCCTGAGGTCCGGGCGGCTCTCGTCTTCAAACCTGTAGCCGGGCCCCCCCATGCCTGTGCCGGTGGGATCGCCGCCCTGAATCATGAAATTCGGAATCACGCGGTGGAACTTGAGCCCGTCATAAAACCCCTTGGAAGCCAGATTCAGAAAGGAAGCCGCCGTCACGGGCGTCTTGGAAGCAAACACCGTCAGCTTGATGTCGCCCTTGGAAGTATGGATGGTAATGTTTTTGTCAGTTGCCATGGGTGTATGTTAAACGCGCGGAAAGGCATGGTAAAGGCTTATTGCGTACAGTCCCCGGGCCCCTCCGTCATTTCCCTCCAGCCACTCTTCCGCCTCTTTCCATGCCGGGAAAAAGAACGCCGCCGCGCCTACCTGTCATGATAGGCCCTAATGACAGGAGGAACGGTTGATTTTCCACAAAGGAAGACCGAACTTGAATGGCATGAGCGAAGAACTGGTAGAAGAATTCATTACAGTTGAATCCATCTTTGTCCGCGGACGCAATTGTCTGGCGCTCAGGTCAAAATTTTCTCCACTGTTTACGGACTACTACCTTCACCTCATGCAATACGGCCTGCGCAACGAAGAACTCTACGACAGCCTGCTGAAGGAACTCATGGCCTATTTCACCCTTTACATGGTCGCACGGCCCTGGGCGGAGCAACATGCGTGGACGGTCAATCTCCGGACGCCTGCCGTCGCCAACCTGTTTGTCACCGGTTCTTCCCTGACGGAATCCGTAGTGGGGCGCGTCTTCACACAGGACATTAAGGAACCTGAAGAAAACACGCTGTATTCCACCCTGCTCCGCAAGGGGTTTGACCCGCAATACTCCGTCGTACCCATTCCGGGAACGTCTCCGGCCCGGTGGGTGGAGGAATTCTACAGGCAAAGCGAACAGAGAAACGCCCGCTGCATTGAGCTCCCGGATGAATGCTACACCATGGTGACGGCCCAGCCTGACGCGGATGAAGAATGGCTTGCTTCCCTCACCCGGGAGAAAATGGCTCATCTGGAAGAAGATGAAAATACCCGAGTGCTGGAAACGCGCCGGTTCCGCTTTTACTGCGGCTGCACGCTGGACCGCATCCTGCCCACGCTCAAGACCCTTCAGGAAAACAAGGAAGACCTGTTCCAGGGAGAAGAGGAGCTGGAAGTCACGTGCCCCAGATGCGCCGCCATTTACCGTGTCACGAAAGAAAATCTGGAAGATTGAGACATACATGATTTCTTTCTGACAATTAGTCTTTTCGGCAACGAACTTCGTGCTTAAACTTTCCTTGTGCCGACTTGTCCGAAGTGTTTACATAATTTCCACCGTGGGGCGGAATCATTGTGCCCTCACTGCGGTTTTTCCCTGGAAAACCTGGACAAAAAATACGGCAAAGACGCCATACCCTACCGCCGCGTATGCGACAACGCCGGCGCTCTCCGGCAGCAGGACCGCATGAAGCTGAATGCCCTGCTGGAGAAACTGGAACGCCGCATTCCCCCCGTTCTCCTGTCCGTCTATTTCCCCAACATCCTGGAGCCCTTTTCCCTCATTCCGCACAGTTTCTGGACGATGAACCACCTGACGGTGGATGAGGCCGGCTTCCCCAACCACCAGGGACCGCTGGATCCCCAGTGGCTCCTGATTCTGGTGCTGGACGTGCGCACAGACACGGCCTGCTTCATGTGGGGCTATGAACTGGACCCTTATGTAGAGCCGGACCTGATCAACAAATCCATCATGAAAGCCCGCATTCCCCTGCGGGAAAGCATGCTGCTCCAGGCCGCGGGGTCCATCATGAAAAACGCCGTCCAGCTCGTAGCCAGGAAAGCGCGCTCCAAAGTCAGGCATCCCATGCGCTACGGATTAACGCCTCCCACCCCCGAGGATCGGAAAGGAGGAGGCGCATGAAACCCCTTTTGTTCCCATGCCTGCTGGCGGCGGCCATCTTTCCGGCTCCCGCCCAGGAATTACCCGCCCTGAAATGGACCAACCGCGACCAGCAATCCCTGATGAGAGGCGCGTGGTGGAATGCCAACCCTCCCTTGCTGCCCCCTGTGGATGCAGCAGCCGTTCCCTCCTCCCCCATGCCGGAACCCGCCGCCAATGCAGACTCCCCCGCCGTGGATCCCATTCCGGAGGACTTTACGGACGTCAATGAATATTTCCTGCCGGACTACATCCGCACCTCCACAGGCCTGATTGACCCCCAGAAGCTTCTCGCGGAAGTGGAAAGCAATGACGTCATCGAACTTATCAAGCTCATCAAATCCCGCTACAACGTCAACCTGTTCGTCAGCATCTTCGCGGCCGGGCAGAAAGTCCCCCCTTCCGTCAATGCTCCCACCATCGCCCGCCAGATATTCAGGAACAAGGAGCGCAACCTGCTGCTCCATTTCCACATGGGGGATATTAAAAGCGCCCAGATCGCACTGGATCCGGAGCTGAGTTCCCAGCTTGGGGATGCGGGACGGAGGGATCTCCTGTACCAGGTGAAGCAGGACGCTTCCCGATTCACCAATCCGCAGGACGAACTCATTGAGGCCATGATTTCCCTGGCCAGAAGAACGGAGGCGGACATGGCATCCGCCCCCAGGCCCACCCTTCCCGCGCTGGAGCCTGACAACCCTGCCAGCATCCCGGAAGCCAACATCACCATCCAGGAACCGGAGGAGGCGCAAGAATCCTCCCTCCATGCCATGATGAAAGCCTGGATGACCTTCGCCCTGGCCAATGTAGCCGGCATCATCCTGCACATCTCCGCACTGGCGGCCGTGGTGGTGCTCTGGCTGGTCTGGAAAAACAAGAGAGTGGTGCATCTGCTGCCGTCAGAGCCGGACAAGCGCCTGGGCGCCCCCCACGGAGCGTCCCAGAGCCGCCCCGTGAACTACTGCATACAGGACAGCCGCGGGCCGAACTCCATCGGACGCAGGCAAATGCGCCAGCACATGCGCGACGTCTCATGACAGAATCATCCCCATCCCCCGGAATCCGCGCCTCTCTGAATGAGGCGGGAGAACTGGTACTTACCGCGATGAACGCTCCTCCGGAAGCCGTCATCCGAATGGACGTGAATGCGGACTCTCCCCGCATGCTCTGCACGCAAGGCCGTTATCTGGCTCCGGTGCAGGCTCCGCCCGGCGCGCGCATCCGCTTCCGCCTGTTCCGGGGAAAGCGCGGCATTACGCCCCCGGAAACCTTCATCATGCCCGGACCTCCTCCCGCCCAGGCCGTCCCCTCCACGCTGATTCCCTGCACCCAGGACCGGGACTTCATGATTTACGACTGGGCGTCCCGGCATGAAGCCGCGTGCCGCATCGTGCGCGAAACACACCCGAACCTCCTCTTCATCGGAGACTCCATCACGCATTTCTGGGGAGGTGCGCCCGTGGACGAACCGCACCGGGACATTTTACAGAAATCCCCGGAAACATGGAACCTGTGCACGGCGGGAATGCGGGCGGTCAATCTGGGGTTCGGCTACGACCGGGTGGAAAACGCCCTGTGGCGGCTCCGCCACGGTGAACTGGACGGTGCGAAAGACAATGCCGTTTGCGTGGTGCTCCTAGGCACGAACAACCTTGCGGAAAACACGGACGGGGAAATCCTGGAAGGCATTCGTGCCGTCTGCCGGGAAATCACCGGCAAACTGGCAAAAGCCGTCATCATCCTCCAGGGATTTTACCCGCGCAACAGCGCCCGGGAAGGTACGGCGGAACGCATTGCCGGCATCAATCTCCTCCTGAACCGCCTGGCTGCAGAAGAAAATTTCATTTATACGGAACCGGGACGCGTCATGGCTAATAGCGACGGATACGTCCCGGAAGAGCTTTCCAGCGACGGACTGCACCCTTCTGCGGCCGGTTACGCACGCATCGCCGCCGTGCTGGCCCCCGTCATCAGACAGGCGGCAGAACGGGAAAAATGACGCCGGCAAGAAACCGGACCCATCTTCCGGTGTTTTTCTTCATAGAACCTTCAGCGGAACCACAACCATGAACGAACAGGACGATACAAAACTCTGGCAGATTCTGGGCCATGTCTCCCAACCTGCGCCGGGGGACGATTTTGCCCGCAAGGTCATGATGCGTATTGAAAGGGAAGAATGCGCTCCCGCCGTTCCGGTGGAATCTATTCATCACTTCAAGCGGCATTCCTTCCGCATTTGGGGAACTGCGGCGGCGGCCCTGGTGGCAGCCGTCATCGGCATTGCAACCCTGATGGAACCTTCTGCGCCGGAAACGGCGCCCCTTTCCATCGCCATCTTGAATATTGACGATGTGCTGGTGGAGGAAGCCGGGCTGGCTCTGGGGCAGGAAAACCTGGTGGACGCTCTCTGCGTACTGTCTTCCACGGAAACGGGAGTCATTTCCTCAGATAATATTCAGGATCTTCTTCTATAATCAGGAACCGGGGACGCTGGAACCAGCCGGACGCCAGGCGCGGCTCCCGTCTCCAGACAGATCGGGGGCCTTCCTATCTTTCCCCGATCATAGCCCGTTATCCCCTCTACCTGGGACCGGACCTTTCATCCTATTCCAAAGCCGGCGGGACAAACGGACGGACGGGAAAAATTGACGCTGCTGACGGTTCCCTTTGACGTACACGCCCGTATCGTTTACAACGGGGCATATCCCATGCAGGACTTCCTTTCCACTGTTATTCTTCTGTTCATCGTCATCGACCCGGTGGGTCTGGCGCCCATGATTCAGGGAATGCTGAAAAAATACTCGCCCGCTCAGCAGAAGGCTATTCTGACGCGGGAGCTTGTATTTGCGTTGAGCCTGTTGCTCCTTTTCTTCTTTTCCGGAAAATTCCTGCTGAACCTGCTGGGGCTGGAACCTTCCACCCTGAGCATTTCCGGAGGCATCCTGCTGTTTCTCGTAGCGCTGGGCATGGTCTTCCCCGCCAAGGATATGCTTTCTTCCTCCGGACGGGCGAACGGAAAAGACGAACCCTTCATTGTTCCCATCGCCATGCCCCTGATGGCCGGCCCCTCTTCCCTGTCCATCATTATGCTGCACGCCTCCCAGACTCCGGACAGCATTTCCCAGATGACTTATGCCGGAGCCATTGTGACCGCCTGGTTCCTCTCCGGAATGGTGCTTTTCATCGCCCAGAAGTTCCTGCGTCTGCTGGGAGAAAAAGGGACAATCGCCCTGGAACGGATGATGGGCATGGTGCTCATCATGATTTCCGTCCAGATGTTTATGAACGGCCTCGCCGGCTACGGCGTCAAATAGAAAGGCGGTTCCGACCATGCTTTGGCTTCTGCACGGCAATCTGGGTTCTCCGGCGGATTGGAAACCCGTCATGGAATTTCTTCGTGCCGGAGGAGTGGAGGCTCGCGCCCTGAACCTCTGGAGGTATCTGGAATGCTGCCCAAAAAGCCTGAAGGATATGGGTCGCGTGCTGTGTTCCGAAATAGCCTCCCAGGATCGCCACCCCCTCCTCTGCGGCTATTCCCTGGGAGGCAGGTTGGCCATGCAGGCCGTTTTGGCCCACCCCCCTCTCTGGAAAGGAGCCATATTCGTCAGCGCCAATCCCGGCCTGGAACATGAAGAGGAACGGGCGGCGCGGCGGGCGAAGGATGCGGAATGGGCCGTCCAATGCCTTTCCGCTTCCTGGGAAAGCTTTTTGAAGGAATGGGATGCCCAGGGCGTATTTAAAGGCAGTCCGCCGCCTCCGGACCGTTCTTCCCTGAAACCGTGGCGCAAATCCATCTCCCGCGCCTTTATTGACTGGTCTGTGGGCGCACAGGAAAACCTGGCTCCGCTTTTGAAGCAATCCCCTGTTCCCCAGCTGTGGATTGCCGGGCAGCGCGATGCCAAATTCAGCACCCTGGCGCGGCGCATGGCGGGAGAACAAGCTGTCATCATCCCTCATGCCGGCCACCGGCTTCCCCTGGAAACGCCGGAAAGGCTGGCGGAATGCCTGCAACCATTTATTCTGCAAAACCTATGAACGATCCTGAAATACCGGATGCGGAAGATTTGAGAAAACTGGTGGAGGAAATCGCGCAGACCCACATCCCTTTCGGCATGTACGGTCCTGCCAAATACCCGCCCAAGGGATGTCCGCTGATGGACGTCCCCCAGGAATATCTGGCCTGGTTCCAGGCCAAAGGGTTCCCGAAAGGAAAACTGGGCCGTCTGATGGAACAGTGCCTGCTGCTGAAAGGGAACGGACTGGACTCTCTTTTTGACCCCTTCCGGAAAGCCAACGGCG
>OHSZ01000113.1_pt1 | contig 42895 bp, 40 predicted proteins | sample 1578791 | NCBI WGS metagenome assembly OHSZ01 (sample SAMEA3879551, study PRJEB24766) | human gut metagenome | biome: human-associated habitat; feature: feces | place: USA | collected 1985/1987 | reverse complement strand
TTAACAAGGTCCAGCATCAATTCCTGGACGGCGGGGGCTTCCGGAATGCCGGGAGCATCCCACGCCCACGCGTAGGTGGCCCCGAAGCGCCAGAAAGAACCGTTATGAACCAGCCAGTGTCCGAAATGCAGGATGCCGGCATGCCAGTCCAGCTCTTTCAAGTCCAAATCCAGAATGGTTCCTTTGGAGGGGCGCCCCTTCAGCGGAGACATGTCCGGATGAAGCCCGGCTTCCCAGCCGGTACACCAGACTATGTGGGAAAACGTGCGACCGTTCCAATGGAAAAGACCGTCTGCATCCGGCCGGATATCTGCGGGGGATACATCCGCTTCCACAAAACGGCCCTGTTCCATAAAAAAACGCCGCATGGCAGTGACCATGTTTTCCACGTGCAGCACGGCGGAACCTCGCGTATAGGCGGCTTTCCCGCGGCCTTCCCAGTGTTCCGGCCATGGAAAAAGAGGTCCGGCATAGGCGCAGGATTCCGGAGCCGTCTGGCGTTCCTGCCAGATTTCAAACTGGTCTTCCGTCTCCACTTCCCGGAAAATCGGAGTTTTCTGCCACCAGGACCCGCCTAATTCCCGTTCCGTTTCCGGGTAAAAGGCCTCTGCCGCCGCTAGGCATTCTTCCTGCCTCCATCCGGGGCGGAAGGCGCGGCCCGTCAGGGGGTTTACCAATCCGGCCGCCACCCGGGAGGCCGTTTCCGCTACGGGGCGGTCTGCAACCGTAAACTCCGAGCCGCGGCGTTTCAATTCCCACGCCAGACAACTTCCGGCAATTCCCTGGCCGATGATAAGGATGTTCATGATAGATGGATAAAGAACCGGAAAATCCCGGAAATGAAAGAGGAAAGCGGAGGGGAGGCGGTACCGCTCCCCCCGGAGGAAAGGCGTGCCGCAGGTGTCCCTTCCCCTGCGGCGCCGGAAGAACGGCCCTGTTTACAGGGCGGCGATGATGGCGTCACCCATTTCCGCCGTATTCACGCGGATTTCTCCGGGAGCTCCCGTAGCCAGGTCGCCCGTGCGGCAGCCCTGGTCAATCACGCGGCGAACGGCGGAGTCAATGGCGTCTGCCGCTGTTTTTTCTCCCAGGGAGTAGCGCAACAGCATGGAAAGGGAAAGAATCTGGGCGATCGGGTTTGCAATGCCCTTGCCGGCGATATCCGGAGCGGAGCCTCCGGAGGGTTCGTAAAGGCCGAAGAACAGGCCGTTGTCCTGTGCGCCCTGGCACAGACTGGCGCTGGGCAGCATGCCCAGGGAACCGCAAATCATGGCCATTTCATCGGAAAGAATGTCCCCGAACAGGTTTTCCGTCACCAGCACGTCGAACTGGCGGGGATTGCGCACCAGCTGCATGGCTGCATTGTCCACGTACATATGCAGCAATTCCACGTCGGGATAATCCTTGGAAACTTCAATCATTGTCTCGCGCCACAGCAGGGAATTGGTCAGCACATTGGCCTTGTCCACGCTGGTGACGCGCTTACGGCGGCCGCGCGCAGCCTCGAACGCCACTTTGGCGATACGCACCATCTCGCTTTTATGGTAGCGCATGGTATCCACGACGACTTCGTCGTCTCCCTCCCGTTCGCGGAAACGGGGCTGGCCGAAATACAGGCCGCCAGTCAATTCCCGGACGCATAAAATATCGAATCCGCCTTCAATCAGTTCATTCTTGATGGGGGAGGCATGGGTCAAGGCCGGAAGGCATACGCCCGGACGCAGGTTGGCATACAAGCCGAAATGTTTTCTCAGAGGCAGCAGGGCTCCGCGTTCTGGTTGTTCATTGGCGGGGAGATGCTCCCATTTGGGACCGCCCACGGAGCCGAACAGAACGGCGTCCGCCTCTTCGCAGGCACGAATGGTTTCTTCGGGAAGAGCCTTGCCGCAGTGGTCAATGCCCGCACCCCCTACAAATGCCTCCTTGCGGCTTACGGTAAAGCCAAACTTGCCGCTTACGGCATCCAGAACCTTCAGAGCCTGTGCCATGACCTCGGGCCCGATGCCGTCGCCGGCCAAGACAGCAATATGATGGTGATGTTCACTCATGTCGCTGAAAGTCTGGTCATTCTCCCTTCAAAGGTCAAGAAAACACCGTTGCCATGACCGCGCCGCGGAAGCCTTTTTACGTCAAAAAGCCTGCAAGAGTAAAAAAGTACTTGCCAAACGCCCGTACCTCCAGTAAAAATCCCTCCGCGTTCCATGGAATGCAAACTCCCCTGTAGCTCAGCGGTAGAGCGGGTGACTGTTAATCACTAGGTCGTTGGTTCGAGCCCAACCGGGGGAGCCACTAATTTTCTAAGCCCTGTAATTTTAATGGATTACAGGGCTTCTTTTTTGTCTGTTTTGAGGCTGGAAAGGTGAAAAACCGCGGAAAAACAACCATAAGTACTGACAAAATGTCATTTTTTGATTCCGTTCTGGCATGAAATTGGCGTTTCGGGGAAAATCATAAAACGCCTAAAGTCTAATCTGACGGCATGATTAAGGCGTGTACCGGCATATTCATGTTTGGACAGCATCCCGGATTGCAAAAAGGGAAACACGTTTATTTTTCCTTCAGGAAGGAAATGATGGATGTATCGTCTGCCTGGAAGATGCGGTTCCGGAAAGAGTATTGGGGGAAAGATGTTGGAACCGGAAAATGGCTCTGAGTCGTACATTTTTTCGTTCACCTAATTTTAAGCAAGTTATGATTTTTGTATCTCCGATTTTGAAACCGTGCATTCCAACGCAGCGTCTTGAATGCTGCACATAGCGCGGATGTTGCGGAGAAGGAAAGGAGGTCATGGCGCAATGCATAAGGCATTTCTGGAATGGTGTTGCTCGCTAAAAAGCGCAGGTATTTTGAGAAGGAGGGTGATGACAATAAAATTACTGAAATAATTGCAGTAAAAACATTGACCCGCCGCAATAATTCAGTAGGTTGGTATTGTTGACGGAAAATAACGGACGATAAGCTGCTGCGCATTTGAAAACATGAAAAAACATGATGTTGCTTATTTATGCAGAAATGAAGGCGTTGCAACCCTGTTTGAAAGAACAGGGGATATCCCTATGAGCTGCAAGCTGCAAGAGTGGTTTCAGGGAAAATGCATGGCTTCCGGCAATCATATCCGGGCCGACGTGTTCCCGTCCGGCAGGGGGCTGGCGGCGGATGGCGAAAGACAGGCTTTGGAAAAGTTGTGAAAACATATCTGGATAAAAATGTTTATGAGGCGGCTTTAGAACGCATAGCCTATTGTTTCCAAGAGTTTGACAATGTCCTGGTGTCTTTTTCGGGCGGCAAGGACAGCGGCGTCATGCTTAATCTCTGCTATCGTTACGCCGCCGAACAGGGCCTTCTGAACAAGCTGTCCATGTACCACCTTGATTATGAGGCCCAATATCAAATGACGACCGAGTATGTAACCAGAACATTTCTGGAGCAATTCCCCGGCATTCGTAAAATGTGGTATTGTGTGCCGATCAGGGCCCAGTCCGCATGCTCCCTGGGGGAACCCTACTGGACGCCGTGGAGTGCCGCCCAGAAAAAACTGTGGGTACGACCCATGCCGGAAAATCCCTATGTAATCAACGAAAAGAATCTGGACGTCCCGTTCCGGCACGGCATGGTGGATTATGAATTCCAGGATAAGCTTTCACGCCATTTTGCCAAAAAACACGGAAGCACTGCCGTCATGGTAGGGCTGCGGGCGGATGAAAGCCTCAACAGATACGCCGCCGTTGCCCGCGGCAATAAAAGGACGTCTTATGAGGGAAGGAAGTGGATTACACGGGCTGATGCCGTGACCGTCAGCGCCTACCCTCTTTATGACTGGCGCGTCAGCGACGTCTGGACGGCCAACGCCCGTTTTGGTTTTGACTATAACCGCCTTTACGACCTCCTGTACCAGGCAGGCCTTACGATCGGGCAAATGCGGGTGGCAAGCCCGTTTAATGACTGCGCCCAGGAAAGCCTGAAGCTTTACAAAGTTATTGATCCTGCCAACTGGGCGCGCATGGTCGGGCGCGTCAACGGCGTCAACTTCACAGGTTTGTACGGAGGTACGACGGCCATGGGCTGGAAAACCATCAAACTGCCTCCCGGCCATACCTGGAAGTCCTATTATGAATTCCTGCTTTCCACAATGAACGAGAAAACGGCGGAACACTACAACAATATTTTGGAGAGGTCCAAAAAGTACTGGATGAAAGGGGGCACCGTCGATCCCGGAACTGCCGATGAAGTGCTGGCCGCCTATCCTCTGGCGACCGTGACGGGAAAGTCGGGCCGTTACGTCGACCGCGATGTCGTTCAGTTTATGGGCTACCCCGACGACATGCCGGTCAGCAATTTCCGGCAGGTGCCTTCCTACAAGCGCATGTGCATCTGCATCATGAAGAATGATTACTTTTGCAAGTACGCCGGGTTCGGTCCAACCAAGGGAGCGATTGCCCGGCGCCGGGCCGCCGTCAATAAATACCGCAATATCTTATGAAAACCTCCTATCAATCCCCCGTTTACAAAATCCGGCGCGTTCCCCTGGACCAGATACGTTCCAATGCCTACAATCCGAACAGCGTAGCTCCCCCCGAAATGAAGCTGCTCTACCAGAGCATCAAGGAGGACGGTTATACGATGCCTATCGTTTGTTATAAGCTGGAGGACGGGACCTATGAAATCGTGGACGGGTTTCACCGCTGCCAGATCATGAAGACTTACCGCGATATTTACGAACGGGAGGGAGGCATGATGCCGGTGGCCGTAATCGACAAGCCTCTTGGAAACCGCATGGCTTCCACCATCAGGCACAACCGTGCCCGGGGATCTCATAATATCGCCCTCATGACCAATATTATCCAGGAGTTGACGGAGGCGGGCATGTCGGATGCGTGGATACTCAAAAATCTGGGGATGGACGCGGAAGAATTGTTGCGCCTCAAGCAGCTCAGCGGGATTGCCTCCCTGTTCCGGGACGGGGAATTCAGCCGGGCATGGGAATCGAAATAATATCAACCCGGAATCCATGAATAAATATGTCGCTCAACTGCTGGAAGTCATTCAGAAGAAAACAGGCTGTGACACGAGCGGCGCCGTGCGCTGGCTGGCGAATCAGGCCGGGGTGTCGGAAAGAACGGCATGGTACTGGAAACAGCAGGAGAAACTGAGAAAGGTAACGGAAAAGAACCTCGGCAGAATAGCCGAAGAATTGAAAAAATGAGTGAGATGCCTTACTCCATGCCGTTGAATGTTGCAGGGAGCCCGGTTTTTCTTATTTAACATGCAGTCTTTCTAAATGGCGGCATGGATTGGATTGCCGGGGTGCGCCGGCGGGATGTTTTTCCGTTCCCGGCTCGGCAGCGAATAAAGATATTCCGGAGCGGAGCAATGATACAGCCTGTTTACCATTGTTCCGGACAGGTTGGAAGAAGTTCGTAAATTGCGTTCCTTCATGCCGGAAAACATGATGGCCTGTTCCAGAACAGGCTGTCCACAGATGCCCGCATTCATCTTCCTTCAGCCGCGTGAACAGTGCGGGAACGGTTTCTTTAAAGAGTAGTTGCATCCTGATATTTTTTGGATTATATCATTTTTCATGAAATGGCTTTTGATTTTCCTGATAAGTCCCTGCATGGCTTTTGCTGAAAGTATCAGGGGAGTCGTGATTAACGTGATTGACGGCGACACGGTCATCCTTCTGGAAAGGACGCCTGAACAGATGCGTACGCACCGGATACAGCTTGAGGGAATTGATACGCCGGAAAGGGGGCAAGACGGGTATGAAGGCGCCAAGGAATACCTGGAAAAGCTGATTTGGGGAGAGACGGTTACAGTCCGGTATACCGAGAATGACAGGTACGGCCGTATTTTAGGGGAGATATGGCATGGAAAAATGTTTATCAACGAAGAGATGGTGAAGGAAGGATGGGCGTGGATTTATAAAAATTTTTCCGCCAGCCGGAAACTCGTTTCTCTTGAAAGGGATGCCAGAAAGGCCCAAAAAGGCATCTGGTCTGACCCGAATCCCATATCTCCGTGGGAATGGAAAGCAGCAAAAAGAAAGGGAAAATCTAAGGGAAAGAACACTGGGGAGATTTCTTATTAAATCGTTTTCCGGGAAAATACCCCGTTCGTGATGCTGCTGGACAGGGGATTTTCAATAAGCAGGAAAAATGGATGCTTTTGACGGCGGGCGCGGTTCAGGAACATTTCCGTTGTGGCCTGCCCTCCTGCTCCGGTTCAAAGATAGCGGGGAGCGGAGTGTTTGCCCTGGAGCCCTGCCAGGGCCATGTTTCAGGAGCGGAGCGGTAAGGCAGGAGATAGTCCACAGCTTTTTGAATGGAAGCCCCGGCGGGGGTTTTCCGGTAACGGTAGTTCTTATCGCCCATGCGTTCTGCAAGATGCACCAGGTATCCCCATGCCTGAAGAGTGTAAACGCTGTATTGCCAGGGTTCCGCCCGTTTGAGTTCTTCAGGCTGGGAGCCGTCGGGAGCGATGTGGCGGTCCATGTTGGCGAAGGCTTCCGCCAGCCATTGGGCCGCTTCATGGCTGCGGCCCAGGAAGGATGCCAAATGGGCGCATTGCGCCACATAAAACAGATAATGGTTGTTGCTGCGCGTGTGCGCATGCCTGCCCTGCCTGCTGGTAGTCAGCCATGTGTAATACTGGTTCAGCCACGCATCCACCTGCTTCCATTCTTCTGCCGTTAGGGCATTGGAGCATTTCAACACCGCCAAAGCTTCCAGGAATTCGGGCATGCGGTAAAGGTCGATGATGCCTCCTCCGTCTCCTTCCGTCCGGTGTCCGGGGCGAATTTGGGCATATTTCAGATGGGGCTGCATGCGGGTTGCCGGAGCAATGAACCAGGCTTTCAGCCATTGCCCGGCCCGGGAGGCGGCCTGCGGATCCCTGTCGAGTTTATACTGCCGTCCCAGGCTGCAGACCGTGCTGATGAAAGCGGCCATCCTGCCGCTGTCGTCCATGCTGCGGAGCCGTTTGTTCTTTTTGCCGTCAATGGGTTTGTAAGGACCGTCCGGATTGGCGGGGTCCGGCCAGTAATAAAGGGCATAGCTGACATATTCATTGGCCTGCGCTTTTTCTCCGAACAGGCTTTTTTTCTCTCCAAGGGTGATGACGGGTGCGTTCAGAGGACTGCCATGCACCATGGAAAAGAGAAGCGCCGTGAAAGGGAAAAAGATGAACCAAAACCTCCAAAATGCCATTACCCTATTCAAGCAGGAACCTTTTGCCGGGACAACCGGGAAATGGAGCAATGCCCTGATTTCCTTGCAGAGCCGTTTCCGGCCGCTTTCCCGGTCATCCGGGGGTGTGGCGCTGCGGAAAGAGATTCCGGAAAGTCAGTCCGGCCCTTTTCCCGGATTGCGGGTTTCCGCATCAGGCCAGATGCATGCCGCCGGTAACGCCAAAGACCTCCGCAGTAATGAAGCTGGATTCCTGGGAGGCGAGAAAGACGTATAGTCCGGAGAGTTCCACAGGTTGCCCTGCCCTTTTGAGGGGCGTTTTCCGTCCGAATTCCGGCAGGTCCTTCTGCAGCTGGCCTCCGGTTACTTGCAGGGCTGTCCAGATGGGGCCGGGAGCCACCACGTTGACCCGGATGCCTTTGGGGGCAACCTGCTTGGCCAGGGAGCGGCTGAACGCGATGATGGCCGCTTTTGTGGAAGCATAGTCCACCAGGTTCTTGCCGGGCTGGTAGGCCTGAATGGAGGAGCAGGTAATGATGCTCGTCCCCGGCTTGAGATGCGGAAGGGCTTCCTTGGCAATCCAGAACAGGGAGAACACGTTTACTTCAAATGTCTTGGTTAATTGTTCCGTGGTAATGTCCCGGATATCTTCCACCGCCACTTGTTTACCGGCTACCAGGGCCATGATGTCCAGTCCGCCAAGTTTTTCCAAGGCATCCCTGACGAGTTTTTTACAAAAGACTTCATCGCTGAGGTCCCCCGGCAGCAGGACGGCCTTCCGGCCCTCTTTTCTGATGAGTTCCGCCACTTCTTCGGCATCGCTTTGTTCTTCAGGAAGGTAGTTCAAGGCTACGTCGGCTCCTTCGCGCGCGTAGGCAATAGCCGCCGCCCGGCCTATTCCCGAGTCTCCCCCTGTGACCAGGGCTTTTCGTCCACGGAGCCTGTTGCAGCCATGGTAGCTTTGTTCCCCGGAATCCGGCACGGGCTTCATTCCGGATTGCAGTCCGGGGGCTTTCTGCTGCTGCTTTTCATATCTTTCCTGTTGGAATTCACCGTGCGGGTCCTGTATTTCGTTAGTGCCTTCTGTGCTCATTTTTTCGTCAGTCATATTTTGATGCGGAGTTGACGGAAGGGGAAAAGCGCTGCCATGCGGGAAATAGCCGGCAGCATTCCCTTTTCCGGCATTCTTCATTCCTGTCGTGATGACCAGGCTTCGGACAGCCTGTTCAGGGAAAGACATGTTTTTATTTCAATATGCCATTGATATTTATTTATATAGGAATTTTCTAAATGTTGTTTTTATTGGCCGGAGAAAGTTATTTGATTTTCAGATTTCCTGAATTTCCCCAATCCACTTTAGGGGAAAAACATCCTTGGGATGATTGATGATTTTAGAATAATTTAATTTCTTCTTCTGTTTTACCACCGTTTTTGATGCCGTCCGTAAGTGAAATATCCGGCTGTATCCGCCAGGAGCGTCGGAAGGGTGGGAATGTCTTTCATTTCTACGGGGGTGCCAGCCGAAGGCGCCGCAGAAAGCCGGTATCTGGATGGTGTCAGCCCGTCCCCAAACGGCTAAGACCGGGGAACGAAGGGAAAAGATATTTCTTTCCTTCCTGTTTACAGGCGGAAAAAAAGAAATGAAAGAAAACGGAATCAGCTTTCTTCCTGTTCCAGTTTCGCTTTCCTGGCCAGGATTTTTTTCATGACGGCACGGCGATCTCCTTCCGGTATTTCCACGGGGTTGCCGCGATAGTCGCTGGTCATGGCGGCCAGGGCCCCTCCTACGTGGCGCATGTTGAAAATCGGCAGTTTCCAGGTGGAAGGCTTTTCCGGATCGGGTACGTAGGCAAAGTCGGAAGCGGGATGTGCCTCCCCGTCCACTTTTTTTGTTTTGGATTCATGGTTGCGGTCCATGAGTAATGGACAACCGCCTTTACCGGCCATGGTGGAAAAGCTCCGGGATAAGACACGGAAATCCGCCTGCCCAACTTAATCAATATGGGAAAGCAGTTTATTCCGGGCTGTTTTCTTTTTTCCGCAGAGCGTGCCGGCACCGCCCGTTTTCCGCTTCCGCGTTTTACCCTTTACAAGAGGGCTGTGATAGATAAGCATGTCCTTATCAATTTATAATAATTCTTATTTATGGAAAATACATATCGTCATGCCCAGCTTCCGGAAGGGCGCGTTCCCGCCCTGCGCGTGGAACCAATGCCTGCGGATACCAATCAGAGCGGGGAAGTATTCGGCGGCTGGGTGATGAGCCAGGTGGACCTTGCGGGAGCCAATACCGCCATGCGCTATGCATTGAGCCGCTATATTGTGACGCGTGCGGTGAGCAGCCTGACGTTTGAAGCTCCTGTGCTGGTGGGCGATGTAGTGTCCTTTTATACGGATATTATCAAGGTGGGCCGCACCTCCGTCACCGTGAAGGTGGAGGTATATGCGGAACGTCTGACGAAGCTTTGCAATAACATTGCCAAAATTACAGAGGCGGAGCTGGTTTATGTAGCCCTGGGGGAGGATAAGAAACCGATTACCCTGGAAGAGTCCCGCGCCCGGTTTGCGCAGTGCTGTTCTCTTGAGACGGGAGATTCCTCTTCCTGTTCCTGAACAGGGGCGGGAATTTTCCTCTTCAAGCTGCTTTTTTCCGTTTGCGGGTGATTCCCTTGTCTTTGTCCACCAGGGCGAAGATGAAGGAACTGGCCGCGGCAATGGCGCCGATGGTGGCGAAAGTGGTATGAAAGGCGGTTTCCACAGCCTTTCCGGAGGTAGCCGAATGGCCGCCGAAGCTGTCCAGCAGCAGGGAGGCCGCGGCAATACTGACAGCAATGGAGAGCTGCATGATCGTGGAAAGCAGGGAGTTTCCGCTGCTGGCGTCTGCATTGGGGAGGTCAATCAGCGTCAGGGTGTTCATGCAGGTGAACTGAATGGAGTTGGCCCCGCCCAGCAGCGCGAGCATGCCCAGGAGAATAAGTTCATGGGTTCCGGGGCCTACAAAGTGGAAGGAGGCCAGCAGCGCTCCTATGGTGAAGGTATTGACGACCATGATGTTCCGGTAACCAAATTTCCCGAGCAGACGCGGCGCAACCGTTTTTGCCAGCAGATTGCTCAGGGCCAGCGGAATCAGGGACATGCCGGACTGAAGAGCGGAATAACCAAGCACCACCTGGAAGAAAAGCGGCATCAGGTACGGCAGGCAGCTTCCGCCCAGGCGGCAGACGATGTTGCCGGCGATTCCGATGGCAAAGTTTCTGATGCGGAACAGGGCCGGGCTGAAGATGGGGGCTTTTGAACGGAACGCCAGCACCCAGTACAGAAGTTGAAGAATGCCTCCGGCAGACGTGAGGATGACCATGCGCGGCTTATCGGTTATGCCTCCCGCGGAGGAGAGGCCCATTGTAGCCAGCACGGCGGAGGAGGAGAAAAGGAAGAAACCCGGCCAGTCGAATTTCTGTTCCCGGACCGCTTTCAGGTCCGGCATCAGCTTCCAGGTGGCCCACAGGCCCGCCATGCCTACCGGGATGTTGATCAGGAATATCCAGTGCCAGGAAGCGTACTGTACGATGATACCGCCCAGCACCGGCCCCAGAAGGGGGCCCAGCAGCGCCGGAATCGTCACAATGTTCAGGACATTGACGAACATGGAGCGGGGATAGGAGCGCAGGATGACAAGGCGCCCGACGGGCATCAGGAAGGCGCCGCCTATTCCCTGGATGACGCGGCATACCGTCATCATGGTAACGGAGGCGGAAAGGGCGCACAGCAGGGAGCCTACGGAAAAAACGGAGATGGCCAGCAGGAAAGTACGGCGGGAACCCAGTTTGTCAGATATCCATCCGGAGGCCGGCATCAGGACGCAGACGGTGAGCATGTAGGCCGTTACCAGGGAGTGGAGCTGCAGCGGATGGCTGTTGAAGCTGCGGGCAATGGTGGGAATGGCCGTGTTCAGGATGGTGGCATCCAGCATCTGCATAAAGAATGCCGATGCCACAAGAAAGGGCAGGTAGCGCAGAGCTTTGGAGGATGTCGGCAGTTTTTCCATGAAAGACCGCCGTCAGTATCCGGCCTGGCGGGGCAAGGCAGATGTTTGTTCCGCTTTACGCCCCGGGTTCCGGAGGGCGCCGCTTCAGCACGCGTTTGGAAAGCCATGCGCGCACGGGCTCGTCATAAAGCTTCAGGCACCCGTAGGCTACGGCAATGCAGAGGAATAAGACGCCTGCCGCCACGGGGAGCGCACGGGAAAGAGGGACTTCCGCATCGTGGACCCAGGCCAGGTAGAGATATACGATGGGATAGTGGGTGATATAAAGGGGATAGGAGATGTTTCCCAAAAACCGACTGGCTCTGGAAGAGATGTCTCCAGGGATGTCGCTGGCTCCGAGGAAGACTACCGCGGGAAAGATGACAATGATGCAGAAGGCGTCATACAGGCCGTTCAGGCGGAAATTTTCCGCGCCTCCTACATGGGGTGCCGCCAGGGCTCCCGCCAGAAGCAGGCTGCACCACCAGAAACCATGCCTGAGCCGTCCAGGTTTGCACAGACGGAACAGGAGCAGACCGCCGAAGAAAGGGAACATGAGCCGTGTAAGCCCCACACGGCACTGTTCCGCATCCAGAGTCCAGCCGCCGATATTGTTGCCCTGCGTGTAGCACTGGTGAATGAGGGCGCAGCCCGCCAGAAAGACCAGGACCGCCAGCCATCTGCTGGTAAACTTTCTGATGAGCACGGCGTAAAGGATATTGGCGACGTATTCGAAGAAGAGGGACCAGGCCGGACCGTTCAGCGGGTGCATTTCCGACCATCCGCGCACATCCAGGGAAACGGGAACGGGCAGCAGCGTGAATCCCACGGTCATAACCAACAGCATTTTCCATACGGGGGTTTGCGCGAGGTTCGGGAAGATTTCAGAACCCTGAAAGTAAAAGAGGATTCCCCCCAGCAGCATCCCCATGACCACCATGGGTTGAAGGCGCACCAGCCGCCGCTTGCAGAAGTTCCACAGGGTCATGTTTCCCCAGCGGTCGTCATAGGCGTATCCGATGACGAAACCGGACAGCATAAAGAAGAAGTCCACGGACAGGTAACCGTGGTTGATGATCTGATCCGTGTGGAACTGGAAGTCCCTGGCGCTGCCTTCAAACATGTGGAACAGAACCACCATGACAGCGGCTACCCCGCGGAGACCGTCCAGAGCGGCGTAGTGCGGTTTGGGAGCCAGGACGGAGGCAGGGGCTGGAGCGTTCATGGTATTAAATACGGCGGGCAATGGTGGTTTTTGCATAAAAAAGCTGCCGCTTTTCCCCGAATGCCTCCTTCTGCCCGGCAGAAGGAGGGTGAGAAAGTTCCGTATTTCCGTGGAGCGCCCGCCGGGCACGTTCAGCGTGACTGGAGCGTGACGCGGTTGATCAGAGGTTTGCCTTCCAGAAAATCCCGGATGTTGCGCAGGGTGACTTCCGCAATATTGTGCAGGGCTTCTTTCGTGAAAAAGCCCTGGTGGGAAGTCAGGATGACGTTATTGAAGGAAAGGAGACGGGCCAGAGTATCGTCATCAATAATCCTGTCGGATTTGTCTTCGTAGAAATATTCTCCCTCTTCTTCGTACACGTCCAGTCCGGCAGCTCCCACTTTTTTTGATTTCAGGCCGTCAATCAGCATTTCCGTGTTAATCAGCTTGCCGCGTCCCGTGTTGATGATCATCACTCCATCCTTCATTTTTCCGATGGAATCCGTATTAATCAGGTGTTCCGTTTCCGGAGTAAGGGGGCAGTGCAGGGAGATGATATCGGACCGGGCGTACAGATCGTTCAGGGTGGTGTACGTAATGCCGGCTTCTTCCGCAAAGCGCCGGTCAGGGTACGGGTCATAGGCCAGGATGTTCATTCCGAAGCCTTTGAGAATGCGGATGAGGATTCTGGCGATTTTTCCCGTTCCGATGATGCCGGCCGTTTTTCCATTCATGTCAAAGCCCATCAGGCCGTGAAGAGAAAAATTGCCGTCCCTGGTGCGCCAGTAGGCGCGGTGTATTTTGCGGTTCAGGGAAAGCATCAGGGCCACGGCATGTTCCGCTACCGCATAGGGAGAATATTGGGGCACCCGCACGACGGGCAGTCCCGCTTCTTCCGCCGCTTTCAGATCCACATTATTGAATCCGGCGCAACGCAGAGCCAGCAATTTGACGCCGTTTTCCTTCAGGCGCCGTATTACTTCCCGGTTTGCCGTGTCGTTGACGAAAATGCACGCTACGTCCGTACCGTGGGTCAGGGGCACGCTGTCCGGAGTGAGATGCCCCTTGAAGTAACGGATGTCGTAATGAAATTCGCGTTCATTGACAGAATTGAAGGAATCCCGGTCGTAGGGCTTGGCGTCAAAGAACGCAATGCGGCAGGAATGGCCGGTCATAGGAAAGGATAGTGAGGTTATTCCGTAGGCGTTTTTTTCTTTGCGCTTCCCTGGCCGGCGACGGCCGCCATGCGTTTGCGGATTTCTTCCGGGTCCCCAAGAAAGTAGTCTTTTCCCAGGTTCAGGGAGTCGTCAAATTCAAATACATAGGGGGTGGCGGTAGGAAGATTCAGGGAAAGAAGCTGTTCGTCAGGAATGTTTTTCAAATATTTGATCATGCCCCGCAACGTGTTGCCGTGGGCTACGATCAGGATATTGTCCAGCGTCCGGAGAGAAGGAAGAACGGTTCCTTTCCAGTAGGGCATCATGCGGTCAATAGTTTCTTTCAGTGATTCCGTTCGCGGAAGTTCGCTGTCCGGCACTCCCTTGTAGCGGGGATCCCATTTGGGGTTGGAGGGATCGTCCTCCGCCAGGGGAGGAGGCGCCACGTCATAACTGCGCCTCCAGATCAGTACCTGTTCGTCTCCGTATTTTTGGGCCGTTTCACTTTTATTCAGGCCCTGGAGCATGCCGTAGTGCTTTTCATTCAGCCTCCAGCTTTTGGAGACGGGCAGCCAGTCCTGGTCCAAACGGTCCAGCACGCAGTTGAGCGTTTTCACGGCCCTCTTAAGATAAGAGGTGTAGGCATGGTCAAAGGCCATTCCCCTGTCTTTCAGAAGGTCGCCCGCGTGGTTGGCTTCCTGTATTCCCAATTCCGTCAGGTCCACGTCCGTCCATCCGGTGAATCTGTTTTCACGGTTCCACGTGCTTTCTCCATGGCGCAGAAGGACAATTGTTTTCATATTGATCAATTTAGACAGGCGTCCTCCGGTTTTCGCACAAAGGAATGAGGATACATGACATGATCACATTCCACGGAACGGAAGGCATTCGTGCTGTCCGGCCCCGTCAGATTTCTGGCGGAGGGAAAGGGCATTCCGCAGATTCGGAGAAGAGAGAAAAATTGTTATTGGCAACCGTCTTCAAATGAATTAACTGTTCAATATGATGAAGCAATATGGTTTCAGTTGGTCTGCCGCCCTGATGGCCGTCGGAGTGGGAGCATTGGCATGGGCCGGCCCTGAGGCTGTCCAGAATGTACAGAAACCCGCTCTTTCCGGAGGAACCCCCGTTGTATTCGGGTTCGGCGGGGAAGGGAACCAGGAGTTCATGCTGAACGGAAAACCATTCCAGATCCGCGGCGCGGAGATGCATCCCCAGCGCATTCCCCGTGAATACTGGAGGCACCGCATCAGGACCGCCAAGGCCATGGGACTGAATACGATTGCATTTTACGTGTTCTGGAATGACCATGAGCAGCCGGACGGCAGCTTTGACTTTAAGACGGGGAACCGGGATCTGGAAGGGTTTCTCAAGTTATGCCAGGAGGAAGGCATGTGGGTTTTGTTCCGTCCCGGCCCCTATGCGTGCGGGGAATGGGACCTGGGAGGGCTGCCTCATTATTTGCTGAAGGATCCCAAGGCCAAATTGAGAACTACGGAAGACGCCAAATTCATGAAGGCGCAAACGCGTTATCTGGAGGCCGTGGCCCGTGTGGCGGAACCTTTTTTAGCCAAAAACGGGGGGCCCATTCTGATGACCCAGCTTGAAAACGAATACGGGAGCTACCAGCGGAAAGACCGCAAGTATATGGAATGGCTGAAGGCGTTCTGGAGCAGGAAGGGTTTTGGCCCCTTTTACACATCCGACGGCGCGGGAGAGCATTTTCTGAAAGGGGTGGTGCTTCCGGACGTGGCCGTAGGGCTGGATCCGGGGTTGAATGACGGCCATTGGAAGGTGGCTAATAAATGCAATCCGGGAGTTCCCGTTTTTTCCTCGGAAACGTATCCGGGCTGGCTGCGGCACTGGGGGGAGGGGAATTGGGCCCCCACCCCTGGCGTTGTCAACCATGTCCGCTGGTTTATGGACAAGGGACGCTCCTTCAGCTTGTTCGTTTTCCATGGAGGCACCAATTTCGGATTCTCGGCCGGAGCCAACAACGGGGGGCCGGGAAAATACCAGCCGGATCTGACGAGTTATGATTACGGTTCTCCCGTGGATGAGCAGGGGCGGATGAATGAATATTATGCCCAGATGCGGGAAATCATCTTGGAAAAGTTGCCCCCCGGAGCCGCGGTGCCGGAACCTCCCGCAGACATTCCGGCCATGGAAATTCCGGAGTTCACGCCCGCAGTGCATGCCGGCCTTTGGGAGAACCTGCCCAAGCCTTTCCGGAGCAAGTTCCCGCAGCCTCCCTATTTCGAACAGTGGAATCAGAATCAGGGCATTGCCGTTTACAGCACTGCCGTTCCGGCAGGACCGCCTGAAACGCTGGAATTTACCAATGTTAATGACTATGCCCAGGTGTATCTGGACGGGGAGCTGGTCGGCACACTGGATCGGCGGCTGGGGCAGAAGAGTGTGAAGCTGCCGGAGCGCAGGAAGCCGGGAACGCTGGAAATTCTGGTGGAGGCCATGGGGCATATCAATTTCCATATCAGCATGGAGAGTGACCGCAAGGGGGTGTACGGTCCTGTGAAGCTGGGAACGCGCGAGTTAAAGAACTGGACGGTGAGGGCGCTTCCCCTGAAAGCCGACTCCATGGTACGGGCTCCCAAAGGAAAGGGGCCTTCCCAGAAACGGGAAGGAGCGCATTTCCGGGCCGTCGTGAATATTGAAGAGCCTCAGGACACGTTTCTGGACATGTCCCGCTATGTCAAGGGGTATGTATGGGTGAACGGAATCAACGTGGGACGGTATTGGAATGTGGGCCCTCAATTAAGGCTGTATGTTCCGGCCCCATTCCTGAAAAAAGGAGAGAATGTGATTGATATTCTGGACCTGCACGAAAAGGAGCCCAAGCCTGTCCGCGGCATGAAGGAACGCAACAAGGAACCCGGAAAGATAAATACCAAAAACCTGGACAACCAGTGGTGATGCTGGTGCGCTTTCCGCTTGCGGTTCCGGATTTTTCATGAATTTGAACTATGGGAAAGACCGCAAGCGGGGAGTGGATTTCCTGGCGTCGCAGTTTCTCTGGAATTCCGGTTTGAACATTTCTTCAGCCAATGCCGCAGGGCGGAGTGGCGGAACCGGGCTTGCCCGAAACGTTCATCCAGCAGTTCGGCAAACGCTTTTTCCGTTGTTGCTGGGCTGTCCGGAAGAGTGCGCTCCTAGCTGGCCCGGCAACGGTTCCTGGCGTTTTTATCTCCATGGGAACAGCGGTTCCCATGACGGTTTTTCGCAGGTATGAGGAAGAGCCGCCGATGGAACGGCGAGCCTCACAGCGTTCCGATTTATGGTTTTTTCAGGATTCTGACGGATAGCCGACACTCTGGGCGTACAGGACTTTTTTGAGGACGGGGAGCTTCAGGCACTGCTGGATATAATTGGCGTTAATCATGGCGCGGAACACGGTGCCGAGCCCTTCGGAAGCACAGAAAAGGTAAACGTTTTCTCCAATGAACCCCGCATCCGTGCAGGCCGTGACCAGCTTTCTCCTGGCATCAAAGTCTCCCGGCTGTTTGGACTGGTCTACTACATAGACCAGGTTTAACGGCGCGGTAGCCGCGAATTCCTGTGTTCCCGTAGCGGCCCGCATGTCGCCCTGTACCACTTTCTCCAGCCGGTGGGTTTCCGGCTTGTAAAGATAGGAGCCCTGCGGCAGGACGACATAGATTTCTATTTCATTGGAATTCCGGGAAGACGGCGCCGTACGATAGTCGGGATCGTCCCGGTTGACGCCTTGCGCCGCCCAGAGCAGGGAGGACAGGACTTCCACCGGGATAGGTTTGTCTGCAAAGGACCTGGTGGAATGCCGTTCATGAAGAACCTGCATGAGGGGCTTTCCTCCCTTTTTATCTGGAGGAGGCAGCACGATGTCGTTACAGAGGGCCGTTCCGGAGAAGAGGCTTCCCGAAATGACGGCCAGAAACGGACTAAGATGAGAGAAAGTGTTCATAGGCAACGGGAAAAACATATGTCAGCCAGGAATAATCAGCAGGATACTTGTATTTTTTTCATGTTTTTGGAGACATGAAGAAGTCTGATACTATAAAATGACTATGAAAATACAAGAAAAAATACTCTGGTTTGATTCTTAACGGGTTCCGGGAAAACGAACCTTCAGCAAAAGACCATTGTTTCAAGTTGACCTCAGAAAGGTATTGCGCTTTTATGTTACACGGAACAGGGATAAAACCGTCTCATTCCCCTGCCCAATTTGCTTCAACGCGTTCAAGCTGCATCCCCATGAATCCTGTCAATCCTCTGCGTCCCGGTTTTCCCAGGCATAAAAAATCCTCTTCCGGCGGAATTATTATGACTATTGTCCTGGTGTTGGCTCTTGCCGCCGGAGGAGTGACTTACCACCGGGTTTCCGTTCAACGTAAGGCTGCCGCCGCTGAGCTGGCGGCCAGAAAGGAAGCGGAAGCGAAAGCGGCGCGTGTACGGAAAGCCGCGGAACTGGAGGCGGCGCGCAGGAAGGCGGAGGAACGGGCGCGCGCGGAGGCGGAGGAAAAAGCCCGTCTTGAGGCGGAACGCCTGGCTGCTGAGGAAGCCGCCGGAAAACGGCGGAACAAGGAACAGGAAGTGGCGGAGCCTTCCCCTGAGGAACCGAAGGAAGAACCCGTGGTCCAGGAGGAAGATCCGCGGCTGGAGATTTTCAAGAAGCCTGTTCTTCTGGTCAGCCTGAAGGCCAATAACGCCGCCAACAGAAAGTTGTTTACGGATGCTTTCAATCTAGCCCTGGAAACGGGCCGCTATGACTTGTATGCCGATTTCCTGCGCTCCAATCTGGAACGGGATGCCGTGAAGGTCATCAAATTCGGCAAATTTGACGCGTCCATGTACGATCAGAGCCCGTACCTCATGCGCGCCAATGAGCTGTACCAGCTCATCAGCAAAGTGGGAGCGGAAACCATCCAGGAACAAATCAAGGAGAGTTCCCCCAGGTATTTCTATCCATGGCTTTTTTCAGACCCTTCCGATCCCCTGAGACTTTTCCTGCGCACGATGGCGCGGGAGCAGACACCCGGGGAGGAGTGGGGAGGGATTTTGAGGAAGTGGGCGGAATTCTGGATGAAAACCTCCGCCATGCCCCGGAGCAGGTATTCCTCCCTGGCGCTGGCCTGCGCCATGCTGAATCCCCGCATCGCTTCCAGCCCGTCCAAGCTGAGGGCGTCTTCTTCCACCAATATTTCCACCACGCCTTTGACGCTGGAACAGGTATTCGAGTACTTCATGGAGATGGATGAAGCCCGTGAGCTTCTCACGGACATTTCCAAATTAAGCCCTTCCGAGCTGTTGTTTGTGGTGGATGTGCGTCTGCCGAGGTCGGAGATGGATTGGGCGCGCAAAAAGGTGCGCCTTACCCGGAAAGGATGGGGCGGAGCCTATTCCATGATCCGTTACCGGATGGACCGCGCCGCACTGGGCAAGGACCCTTATACTAATTATACCTTCCAGGAGATTCTGGATGAAGGCGGCATTTGCATGGACCAGGCCTATTTTGCGGTGAATACCGCCAAATGCAACGGCATTCCCTCCGCCTATGTTACCGGGGACGGCAACCGCGGGCCGCATGCCTGGGTCAATCTGCTGACTACGGATGAAACCTGGCAGTCCTACGGCGGGTACGGATATAATACGGGGCATTTTTCCCATCCGCACAACTGCAAGTCAAAGCATGAATCCACCCTTCTCCAGGGTATGGACAAGAAGGTGAATGGCGCCCGGCTGGATACTTCCCTGGATTATCTTTCCCTGGCGGACCTGTTTGAGGAGATGCAGAAGCCGGATTGCGCCCGGGTAATGCTGGAAGCCGCCACACAGGCCACTCCCGGCAGCCCCTTGGGCTGGGAACGCCTGATTGCGCTGATGGGACGCCCGGAGAGCGGCACGAAGCTGGAAGAATGGGATGAACTGGTGGCCATGATTAAGCGCAAGTTCCGTTCCCGTCCGGATTACCTGGCCATGGCCGCCCGCGTGGAAGATGAGTATATTTTCCCCATGAGGGACGCTTCCACCAATAAGCGCCATGTTGCCCGCGATTTGAAGAAGCTGGAAAAGGAGACGGACGAGGGGCGCAGCGACCTGACTTCCGCCGCCATCAAACGGCAGGCGGATCTCCTGATGGAAAACGGGGACAAGGCCGGGGTGGCTGCCCTGTACCGGAAGTCCATGAAGGATTATGCTCGCCGCGCGGAAGTATTTGAAGCGCTGATGGGGCAATATTACGAGTACGTTTCCCAGGATCAGGATGCCGTGCTTCAGCTGGCCAAGGAGGCGGAGTCTTCCTACAACCGGTATATCCGGACTAAATCGGGCGATTATTTCAAGGTAAAAAAAGAAGCCGCCATCCAGCGGAGGATAGCCGGGTATTATGAAAAGGGGGGTAATGGGAAAAAAGCCGACTCCCTGCGCAAGGATGCGGAGAAGCGGGAGAAGAACAGCAAGAAGGGCATCCGGGAAGAAAATTAGTGCGGAGGTGCCTGCGGCCTTTCATTCTCGGGTGGGTTCGGCCGTATTTGTTTCCGGCTGCGGCATACCCGCGGAATGAACGTTTTTAGACTGGAATGCTGTCTTATCTTCAATTAATACATGACTTATATGGCAAGAGAACCTTACGCGAACTTCTGGCCCAAAGTGGCGGATACCGCTTTTGTGGCGGAAAGCGCTGATCTGATTGGAGATGTTACCATTGGGGAACATGCCAGCGTCTGGTACCATACCACGCTGCGCGCAGATATCAATAAGATCGTCATTGGTGATTACTCCAATATCCAGGACAACAGCTGCATCCACCTGGCAGACGATTTCGGCTGCTATGTAGGCAAGTACGTAACCGTGGGGCACGGCGTGATTCTGCACGCCTGCACGGTGGAGGATAATTGCCTGATAGGAATGGGGTCCATTATTCTGGATGGAGCGGTCATCGGCCAGGGGTCTGTGGTGGGAGCGGGCGCGCTCATTACCAAAGGTACCGTCATTCCTCCCAATTCCCTGGTGCTGGGTTCTCCTGCCAAGGTGGTGAAGGACCTGGGGCCGGAATCCGCGGATAATAACCACAAATGGGCGGAAAAATACGTCAAGGTGGCTGCCCGCTATACGGAACGGGTTATTAATCCCGGTTTTTAACATGTGATTTCCGCCCGCCATGCCGGATGAACATTTGATTACTCTGGAACCTTACGCCCTGCTTTACACCCGGGCCGGGGCGGGTGTGTGCCTGCGTGATCCGCTGACCGGCAAGGTGGGCGTCATTTTCATGGAGCTGACAGACGGCATGGCCCTGGAACGCTGCCTGAACGGGGAACGCCCGGTACGGCCGGACACGTCTTCCCTGCTGGCTCACTTTTTATCCGCCATGGAATGCCGGGTGAGGCTGGTGCTTATCAACGGCCGCAAGGATGAAGTCTTTTATGCCCGCGTGACCATAGAGGCTGCCAATGAGGTGATGGACAAGCTGGTGGAGCTGGACGCCCGCCCTTCAGACGCCCTGATGATGGCAGTCCGGTTTGGAACCGCAATCAAGATTGTTCCCTCCGTATGGGAGAGCATGGAGAACATTCTGCCCCAACTGGAGCAACTGGATGCGGATTCCCCGGACAGCCGCGCTCCGGTATATGTGGGAGATTCGTAAAAATTGCCTTTTCCGACTTTTTGTTCCTGCATCCGCTTTCCTTCCGGCGGCATGGCTGTTGCATATAGGGGTTCTGCTTCTGGGAGGACCTACTTTTTAGAAAAAAAACTTGCTAAGGCACGGGAATCCTTATACATTCGCCGCACATCACTTCAAGTGGGTAGATTCCCGAGCGGTCAAAGGGGGCAGACTGTAAATCTGTTAGCATTTGCTTTCGAAGGTTCGAATCCTTCTCTACCCACCACTTTTCATTTTATGGCGCGTTCTTTCAGAGAGCGCGTTTTTTATTGTTTCATCATCCCCATGATACCGGGAAAGGAAAGAGGAAGCGGGGTTCTCCGAGCAGAATGCACAAAGTGTTTTTTTCTGCCGGATGCCGGCGGAGAGACGGTTTTGTGAATGACTTGTTCAGCCTATCGACAAGACATGCCGGTCATGTTAGATATCCTCCCTTGCCATTTTTCCACTCCTGCCGTTTTTGCTATGTTGACCACGCTTCTCATTCTGGGAGTATCCGCCGTTTTATTTGTCCAAGGGAGGATTCGTTCTGATCTTGTCGCGCTGTGTTCCCTGCTCTGCCTGATTATGTTCGGGATTTTGAGCCCGGAACAGGCGCTTTCCGGCTTTTCCAATTCCATTGTGGTGATGATGGTGGGGCTTTTCGTGGTGGGAGGCGCCATTTTCCGGACGGGCCTGGCCAAGATGATGGGCGGCAGAATCATGAAACTGGCCGGCAGGAGCGAGTTGCGCCTGCTGGTGCTGACCATGCTTGTTACAGCCGGCATAGGCGCCTTTGTCAGCAATACGGGGACGGTGGCGCTGATGCTGCCTATTCTGGTGAGCCTGGCTGCGGACGGAGGCATTCAGACGAGCCGCCTGCTCATGCCCATGGCATTTGCCAGCAGTATGGGCGGCATGCTGACGCTGATCGGCACGCCCCCCAACCTTGTCGTCAACAACCAGCTTCAGGAGGCCGGAATGGAGGGGCTGGGCTTTTTTGCGTTCACCCCCATCGGCCTTGTCTGCATCGTGACGGGCATTCTGGTGCTGATCCCCCTCAGCAGGAAATTTCTGGGACGTCATGACGACAGGGCGGAACACGAAGCCAAGGGGAAATCCCTCAGCCAGTTGATAGATGAGTACCAGATTATTAATAATCTTTACCGCCTCCGGGTGTTGAAGGATTCCCCTCTGACGGAACATCCTCTGCATGATCTTCAGATACCGGACCTTTACCGCGTGAATATTGTGGAGGTGCGCCGCAGGCATTCCGGCCGGCATTCCTTCCTGCAGACGGTCAGCCAGACTATGGCGGGTTCAGATACGAGGGTGGCCCGGGGCGACGTCATTTATGTAATGGGAGAGTTTGAGGACGTGGCCCGTTTTGCCCGGGAATATGGGGCGGAGATGATTAACCGGAAGACGTCGGAAGATACGGATTCCCTGTTGAAAAGCAAATTGAAGTTTGACGAGATAGGCATTGCGGAAATGCTGCTCATGCGGAACTCGGACCTTATCAACATGCCCGTGAAATCTTCGGGGCTGCGCGCCAAGTACGGGGTCAATATTCTGGCCATCCAGCGAGACAACCATTACATTTTCCATAATTTGAAGGATGTGAAGCTCCAGTACGGAGATACGCTGCTGGTTCAGGGAACCTGGACGGATATTGCGCGCCTGAGTGAGAAAACCTTTGAATGGGTTGTAGTGGGCCAGCCTCTGGCGGAGGCCTCCAAGGTGACCCTGACGCATAAGGCCCCCCTGGCCGCAGGCATTATGCTGCTGATGATTGCGGCCATGGTGTTCAACTGGGTGCCTGCTGTGGCGGCGGTATTGATTGCCGCCGTCCTGATGGTGTTGTGCGGCTGTCTGCGCAATGTGGAGGAGGCGTACCGGACGATCAACTGGGAGAGCATCGTGTTGATTGCCGCCATGCTGCCGATGTCCGTAGCGCTGGAGAAGACGGGAGCCTCAGAGGCCATTTCCCACGGGCTGGTGGCCGGACTGGGGGGATTCGGGCCGTTTGCCCTGATGGCGGGCGTCTATTTCACGGCGTCCCTGCTGACCATGTTTATCAGCAATACGGCTACGGCGGTGCTTCTGGCGCCTATCGCCCTGCAATCCGCGGCGAGTATGGGCATCAGCCCCTATCCGCTGCTGCTGGCGGTTTCCGTAGGCACCAGCATGTGTTTTGCCTCTCCCTTTTCCACGCCGCCCAATGCCTTGGTCATGCCGGCGGGGAAATATACGTTCATGGATTACGTGAAAGTGGGCGTTCCCCTGCAGGTGATTATGGGGCTGGTCATGGTCGTGGTGATTCCGCTGTTTTTCCCGTTCGGGAAGGCTTGACCGGTGGGAGTTCATGCGGCGGAAAAGGGGCATGGCCGGGGAATTTGCATGTATTGCTAAAAAAAGAGAGACAACCGGCACGTACGGGAGTAGAAAAGGATTATTCAAGAACCCCGTTTAATCATGAAGTATTTGCTTATTGTTCTGGCCGTTGCGTTCGCCATGCCTTCCATGGCGGAGGAAGACGCTCCCAAGAGAATGACTTCTGCGGAGAAGAAAGCCGCTCTCCTTGAAAAATATGATATTAACAAGGATGGAAAGCTGGATTCCGAAGAGAAGGCCAAGATGAAGGAAGACCTGAAGAAGCAGCGGGAGGAGGAACGGGCCAAGAGGCACGCTTCCCGCAAAGCGGATTAAGTTTTTTCCGTTTTAATGGCCTGTTTCCCGTCCGGTTTGAATCGGTTTCAGACCGGGCTGGGCCGTTCCGTCTGCCGCAAGGCAGTTGGCGGAATATTGGCCGCCCATTTTTTTACCGGCAGGGGGAATTTGTTCCCTCCTGTTGGCACGCGCCCGGAATCCAGGTTACACGCCGGGGCCGGTTCCGCGTCTGCCGAACGATCTGATTTTATAGGCCAGGGTGTCTGCCAATTCCCGAAGGGCATTGAGCGGATTTTTCCGCAGGACGTGACGTCCTTTCAGCATGGCTCCGGGCCGTATGGTTCCCGTTTCCCTGTGGTTGTGAATGACTGCCGCTGTTTGAGCGAACATGTTGTATTTTTCCAGCACCAGGCGCCTTGCCTCACGGATGGCGGGGAGCCGTTTTTCATATTCTCCGTCCTCCATGGCCTTGCGGATGATTTCAAGGGCTTTTTGCGGGTTGTCCAGCGGGATGGGGATGAAGCTTTCCTGCGGGAAGCATTCCGTTGCCAACGGATCCCCGGCGTAAAAGGGAAGGGTCATGGCGACAAAGGCATCAGACAGTTTTTCCGTCCAATGGTGGGGTTCCAGATGGTTTTCCACGCATAGATGATATTTGTAGTCATCCATGGCGACGGTTTTATTTTCTATTTCCCGGATGCCGTGTCCGAACCAGTCCAGTTCCGGCAGACGGTCCGCCAGGTAACGCGTAAGATCATAGCGCTTTTTATGCATGGTATGCGTATGCTGCTTGGCGGAGCAGATGGTGGAGAGCATTTTTGTCTTCGGGAATTCCTTCTGGTCCAGAATTTCCTGCATAGGCTTGATGTACAGCCATTCAAGACATCCGCGGCCCAGGGTGTGCCCGGGGTGCGGAAGGTCCCGGGCGGAGTGGGTGGTGAGAACGGTGCCGAATTGGCTGGTGTATGCCCTGCTGTAGATTTTGATGGAAGGGGGCTCCACCGTAATCAGGATAGTCTGGTCCGGAGGGCAGAGAAGGGGTTCCGTTTCATTCCTGATGGTGCCCACGGGAGTTCTGGGAAATTCGTCGTATACCAGAACCCAGTCGTAATCCGTCATGGCGGCGTCCGTGCAGAACAGGCAGTCGCCCCACAACAGGGATTCCGTTTGATCCGGAGAGGCCTTCATGGATTTTCTGATGACCTTGATGCGTGTGGGGCGGGGGGAATCCGTCATGGGAGTACAGGCGTTGAAGAGGGGGGCGCGGTATGGCCTCCATATTCCGGGCTTTTATCCGGGACCATCGCGAAGGCTTTGCTGCCTGGCGCCAGTGTAGGGGGCCTGCATGCCTTGTCAATGTCAAAGGATTGGATGTTTTTCCGTGCGGTACTTCCGTCAGTTGGCTGCTGTTCTTTCCATTCCCGGGAAAAGCTGGTCGATGATGCCGCCGACCATTTTTTTTGCCCCATAGGGGGAAAGATGGTTATCGTCGCAGTACATTAATTGGCCGCCGTCTTCCGCCTGCCACCGCCCATTTTTATGGAAGGTGCCGTGGAGGGGAATGAAGCGGCACAGGCCTGTGGATTCCATGTGCTCCAACAGGGCGAATACCGGACGCTGCCGCGTGTTGAAATCTCCGCCCAGCAGGCGGTCTGTCCGGTTGGCGTTCAGCAGGGCATTGCGGCGCATGAGCTTGCGCGGGCCGAAAGTCCATTCGGGAACGGGGCCCAGCAGCACGATTTGCTTGCCGGCTTTCCGAAGGCGCGCGCAGGTGTGGCGCAGGCCGTCTGCAACCAGTTGTTTCAGGCGCGTATCCCGGTGGTTGTTGACCAGTTCAATCCAGCGGTTGTGGATGAATACGGTCTGTACCTGGGGGGTATTTTCCAGCCAGTCCAGGATTAGTTCCATATTGTGTTCCCAATGGGGGTACATCAGGCGCAGGAGCGTTAGGGAAGAGGAGTCTCCGGAGCCGGAGATACCGCTCAGCGGACACAGGCGCGCGCGGTAGAACAGGCCCGAACGCTGAAGAAGCCGGGCGGCCTCGTCAAACCCGGGGGAACTGGCCATGGCATGACTGTCCCCCATAAGCAGGAAGGAAGGGGCCTGCCCGGTTTTTCCCAGCAGGACAAAGGGGTAATCCGTCACATCCCCCAGCTCCGGATGATGGTGCTGGATGGCGTTTCCCTTTTCCACTACCGCCCGGTCGGGAGGCGTGATGCCGAAGGAGGGAGGGAAGGCCGGCCCTTTCCAGTATTCAGGGAATTCCATGTTGTTGGCCGCTACATGCCAGTAATCCCGCGCGCCGTCCGTCCATTTGAGCCATTCGCCGGCAAGTCCCAGCATGAGGCACCCTGCTGCCGTGGCCAGAAACGCTTTTTGGGGATTTTGCCATGAGACGGTCGTCCTGAAGGGAGTTTCCACGAATTTCCAGGAGAGGAAACCCAGAAGAAGGGAGAGAAGGAACATTCCCGCATAATCCCAGGGAGCGCATTCGTCGAAGCAGATGTACGTCCAGTACACGATAACCGGCCAATGCCACAGGTACAGGGAGTAGGAGATTTTGCCGATGCCTGTGCTGAGCGGGTGCCTGAGGATACGCCCGGACCAGCCATGGTTCCCGTAACGGATAAGCAAAGCCGCCCCCGCGACGGAAGGGATGGCCGTGTATCCGGGAAAAGGAGTGGAAGGCGTATAGCAGGCAAATGGGAGCAGGATGCCGGCCCATCCCGCCGCCCGCAGCCATCCGGCGCCCCGGTTTTGTCCTGCGGCGGGGGCGAGGGCCAGAAGACAGCCGGCCAGGAGTTCCCAGGCGCGGCAGTAAAGCAGGTAGAAGGCCTTGTTATGTTCCAGATGCCCCATGTGGCAGACGGCGGCGAAGAAGGAGAGGCCCAGCGCCCCCCATAGAACGGGCTTGACGGCTTTTTCCCTGAATTTCCAGAGCAGCCACAGGGTGAGTGGAATCATCAGGTAAAATTGCTCTTCCACGCTCAGGGACCACAGGTTCAGCAAAGGGTTTTCTTCCGCCGCCGGGCTGAAGTAATCCCCTGTGGTTCTGCTGAAATAAATGTTGGTGATGAAAAGGGCGCTGGATCTCACCGTCCGGCCCAGAGTCCGCAGGTCATCGCAGTCCAGCACGACGCAGCCGAAGGCCAGCACAACCGCAATCAGACAGAAGTAGGCGGGCATGATGCGCCTGATTCTCCGGAGGTAAAAGGAGGTCAGGGAGAAGGTCCCCTCTTTCAGGCCGCGGATAAGGCCTCCGCCAATCAGATATCCGGAGATGACAAAGAAGATGTCCACGCCTGTATAGCCCCCCGGACAGATCCCTTCCTGCAAATGGTACAGGACGACGGCCAGCACGGCAAAGGTACGCAAGCCGTCAATGTGCGGGAAATAGGTTCCGTGGATGGCGTCTCCGGCTTGGTGGGGAGAAGGTGAACAAAAGGTTTCAGAAAAGCATTTGCTCATGAAGCGGAGAGAGGGTAGATGGGAGTGGGGGAAGGCGGATGGAGGAAAACCGGCATGGGGTTGAATTTGCCCGGAAATTCCGGTCAGCGGCGCAGGCGGTTTTTCAGCCGCCGCCATGCCAGCTGCATCCTGTGGCCGCGTTTTAAAAAGCGCTGGTAGTAGGATACCCATGTTCCGTCACCTTTGCGGCGCGCTTCTTCCGGAGATTGGTCGAATATTTTGTAAAGCTTGGCTGTTTCCCTTTCCGTCTCTTCCAGAAAGCGGGCTTCCTGTTCCGGGGTTTTCCAGGGGCGCGACATGATTTCACACCACAGGCTATCGTCTTCGTCCACTTTTTGCACATAGGCCGCGGCGGCGTCCAGGGTTGGGAAGTCGTGGCAGTTGATGAATGAGGCGGAATTGAATTCCCGGCTGATGTCCGGATTTCCCCAGTAAATGGGAATGGTGCCCGCAAGCATGCTGGTGACGATTTTTTCACTGGTGTAGCCGGGGTACCATGCATTTTCAAAGGCAATGGAGAATTTATACGGCTTTTTCATTCTGATGGAGGATGCGTACCAGTCTTCCGCCCGGTGGCCGTCGCCCGGGGTGTTGTTAAGATGGGGCCCCAGGGAATTGACGAACCGGAAAGCGGAGAGCTTGTGGAACATGGCATCCCGGTTGGGATGGGATTTGCGGTTGGCGTAAATGAAGTTGCAGAAACCCGTTTTGGAGGCCAGGAGAGCATGGGCATCCAGGCCTTCCTTTCCGCCGTGCACTTCCTGCAAATGGTGGCGAAGGTAGGGAAGTTTGACAGTGCGGTCGCTTCCGGGCACCGTATCGAGCCCGATGTAATAGTCAAACAGCATGAAATCCGGCGCAATGGCTTCATGACAGCCGTACATGACGGTGATGTGGCCGGGGGTCCGTTCCAGAAAATCGTAAAAAGCCTCCCGGTTGACGTAAAACCAGGGGGTGGCGACCAGGTAATCAAAATCGGAATCGTCTTCCACCACATGATACCGGCTTTTCAGAAGCTGAAGCATTCCTTCCCTGCCGAAATCCGGAGTGGACTGTAAAAAGGAGATTTTAAGCGTTTTCATGGGGAGAGAAGGGTTGAAACGGTGCAGAGTGTATGAGGCGTCTTTTTCTTGTCAATGACAAAGGAAGATGCGCCCGGATGTACAGGAACAGGCCGTCCGTCAGTTGAACGCCGGCCGTTTTCACTCTTCGTAACGGTATTCCCGGAGCGTTTCCTCATACAGGGCGGCGTGCCGTGCGGCAATGACGGGGTAGGAGAATGTTTGTTCCGCGTGCCGGCGGCCTTCCTCCGCCAGGGTTTGCAGGAGTTTTCCGTCCTGGATGAGCCGTTCGCAGTGGGCGGCCATTTGGTTCAGGTCTCCCTGCGGAGCGACCAGCCCCGTCCTTCCGTCCAGAACCGCTTCCGGAACTCCTCCCGTCCGGAAGGTAACGGAAGGGGTTTTGCAGGCCATGGATTCCAGCGCTACGTTGGAAAGGACATCCTGAAGCGTGGGGTTCAGGAAAATGTCCGCCGCGCTGTAAAGCCCGGCCAGCTTGTTCATGTCCGTAATGAATCCGGCGCTTGTGCTGGGGAAGGGGTAGTCCACGCTTTTTTCCTGGTTGCCGAAGAGCAGGAGATGAAGATTCCGGTGCCCGCGCCGATATAGTTCCTCCAGCACCAGGGGGATGAAATGGCCGCCTTTGACCGGATTGAACAGGCCGGTTGCGCCGCAGGCGATGACGAACGCTCCGGGCGGGATGCCCAGGCCGGCCCGGATGGCATTCCGGTCTTCCGCCGGACGGAAAAGGTCCGTGTCCACAGGATTGTAAATCTGTACGATTTTTCTTCCAGGGAACATGCAGCTTCTTTCCACTTCCCTTTTTAACCAGAGGGAGGGAGTTACGAGGGTAAGGGACGGGATGCGGCCGAAGGCGCGGCGTTTGCGGGAAAACAGCCACGCTGGAATGTTGCGGAAGAGGCGGGGAGCGCCAAGCTGGGGGCAGTTGCCGCGGCATTCGTCTTGGAACAGGCTGCAGTCCATGGTGCAGTGACATCCCGCGGTGCAGGCAAACATGTCGTGCAGGGTATAGACCAATGGACGGCGGATATGGCGCAGCTGCGAGAAATCCACGGTTCTGCCGCCTATCCAGTGCAGATGCACCACATCGGCTTTTTCCATTTGGGCCGTGTCAAATCCCATGCCCAGCACGTTCAGGGAGAAAGGCAGGTCTTTTCTTCTTTCCGGCAGCAGAATGTCAAATCCATGGGCCAGATGGCGTCGCAAGGCGTCCGTAGCCCTTCTGGCGGGTGTCCTGTGGATTTCCAGGCCGTCAATTTTTTTGCGCCTCCGGAGCAGCAGGGTGGATTTCAGGCCGGGAATATGCCGGTTCAGAGCGTCGCTCAACCGGTAAGGGGCGGAGCTGGCCGAGACGCTATGGGAGACTTGAAATATTGTTCGGCATTGAGGAGAAGCCACATAGGAAAGTATGAGGATTAGGAATCCGCCGTCAAGCCTACAAATTTGAAAGAAAAACGTTTTGGGGAAATCCAGGTTGCCAGTATTCCATGAACTGCGGCAGGCTGTTCCCAGCATGACGGCCTTTTTATTTTCATTCCGGTATGAATGGGGGAAAGCCGGATTCCGGTGACGGCATAACTGTGAATAGGGGTGGGAGAATGTCGGCGGAGGATAGTGCGGGTGCGGAGTTTTGGAATGGAGGGATGTTTGCTTTCATGAAGGCAAAACATTCCTGATCAAATGAAAAGAACTTGTCCAAATAACCGTCATTACATTCCGGAAACGGCAGCCGAAGGGGAAAGGAATTCTCGGGATGAAGCTGTGGAAAAGGACGGGAAAATAGTTCATGGTGCGTCAGATTGCCCCGTTTGGAAACGTCGTGCAGCCCGGTTGTTCCGAATGGGGAAGCTTTACCGGATTCCTAATCCGTTTCTTTGGAAGAAAGAAGGAGCTGCCTGCATTTTTCCAGCCATCCCTTTTTCCCGGCCCGTGGGATTCCCATGTCCCGTCTGTCCTGGAATGGAAACAAGGAGAGCTGTTCCCAGTTTTCCGCATAGGTTTCCGATCCATCGAGGGTAGTAATGCCCCTCAGTTTGCATAGGATGGAGAAGATGCTCTGGTCATACCGGTTTTCCACAAAACCCGGCAGGTTGGGGGAGGCGGAAGGAGTGTTGTCCGCAAGATGCAGATGGTCGTAAAAGACATGGAGCCAATCCCGGATCAGGCTTTCCGTGAGCGGGTTCTTTTTCAGGAAAACATGGCCGCCCGCAATTTGCTGGGTATGCGTGATATGCCCGTCTTCTTGGGAAACGCCGAAGTGGCGGAAGATATCTCCTTTGGTCCATTTGTATTCCGGCTGTCCGTTGGTGAAAACCAGCATGCCGCGGCTGTCGCGGTCCAGCATGTTTACGTATTCCCGGAAGCGCTCCGTTCCGTTGGCGTTGATATGGCAGCCTGCATCCAGATAAAGGATGCGGTCGCCTTCCTCCATTTCTTGGAGGACATGGTGGATGACCCAGGGTTTCCAGGACCAGTATCCGAATCCCCGGCAGGACGGCGTCAGGTACCGGCCCATGCGGCTGGTGAATTCTGCGGAAAGGTCGTGTTCCGTGAAGAGCGTGATCTCATCAAAAAAATCCAGCGCTTCCGCCTGCCTGCCCAGCCGCTCCAGGGCGGCCGACATGCGGGAGTCTGCAAATGAGAGAAAACGGTTCATTGATCCGGAATGGGAGGATAAGGCAATTTACAGGGAAGGCGGCGATGTGTCAAACGGCTCTTCCAGAGAAGCGTTTTCTTTTTGAAACCCATTGGGGCAGACTTGGGAAAAATGTTCCGCAAGCATTTTTTTGCAGGAGTAATAACGTCCTTTTTGTCCGGGAAGCAGGGAGCAGGCTGCCAGCAGAATGCGCCCCCAGCCGTTGGGGACCGGTTTCGCCGAGTTCAACAGGTCCGCCAGTTGCCTGTCCCGTCCCGATAGAGCGGAGAGGAAACGTTTTCCTTCCGCCTTCTGATAGAACAGGCTCCACCAGTCCAGCGCGGAACGTTGCTGGACAGCAGTCATCTGATGGAAAAGGGGATGCTTGGAAACAAAAAAAGGCCTGATTTTCCGAACGCCGTAAGCGAACAGGCCTTCATTCTGCCATCCTTGTTTCTGCCAGTAGTCCACAATGTACAGCAGCCGCTGGAATTCCTGCACGCATTTGGAGTAGGTGGGAACGTTGCAGCGGCGGGAGAGGGAGCCGTTGCGCATAAGGCGGTAGTAATACAGGCAGTCGGGAATGAACAGGAGACGGGAGGCATGGGGAACGGCCATCAGCCGGAAGGTTTCATCCTCTGCACCGGATTTCAGATGTACGTTGAAGCGGAGGCGGTGGGCGTCCAGCATGCTTTTCCGGAACAGTTTGCTCCACACGCAGATATCCATTTTCCCCCAGATGGAATCCCGGAAGAAGCTGGCCGGAGAGGCGTTCTCTTCAAAATGCCGGGAGGGTGATCTTCTTTTGGCTTCGATAAGCCGGTCTGACGAGTCTTCAAAAACATGGTTTCCGCATTCCACAATGTCTGCGTCATATTCCAGAGCCGCCGAAAAAAGGCGGGAATACATTTCCGGATCCATGTAGTCGTCCGGATCCGCAAAGCCGACATAAAGGCCGCGGGCGGCATCCAGCCCTGCATTCCTTGCTGCGGAAACGCCCGCGTTCCGCTGGTTCAGAAGGATGATTCTGCTGTCCTTTTCTTTCCAGCGCAGCAGATGTATCCAGGTCTCATCCGTGGAGCCGTCGTTGATGCAGATAATTTCAATGTTCCGGAGAGTCTGGCGTACCAGGCTATCCAGGCAGCTGTCCACGTAGGCGGCTACATTGTAGCAGGGAACAATGATGGAAACATCAGGGATCATAGGGGGTGGGAATGTGTGTAACGGATTTACAATCCGTGGTCAATGATAATTTTTGCAAGACAGGTCTTACCGAAAGTTTTTAACGTTGCCAGTATGAAAAGAGGATTTGAGGGGCGCATCCTCCGCAGGCTGCGCGGGGATTGCGTTCCAATGGTTTTCCGCATGGAACGGTCAGGGTTTGGAGTGTCCGGATTGTAAATTCGTTGAAAATTGGGAGCCGGGGAACGCCTCAAATGGCAGTTGCCTAGGGACGGGTGGATGTGGTACAAAAGGCCGTACAACTTTTTCATTGATTCTTCTCTTATGATTATTGTCACGGGTGGGGCCGGGTTTATCGGCTCAAACATTGTCGCCGCTCTGGAAAAAGCCGGTAAAAAGGATCTTGTGGTGGTGGACGAGCTGGGCTCTTCCGACAAGTGGAGGAACATTGCCAAGAGAGAGCTGTGCGCCGTGGTTTCTCCGGAAGGCATGCTTGATTATATGAAGGCGCATGCGGATGAGGTGGAGGCGGTCATTCACATGGGGGCCATTTCCGCCACCACGGAGACGGACGCCGATTTGATTATCCGGACGAATTTCACGCTGAGCTGGCATTTGTGGGAGTTTTGTTCCCTGTACGGCAAACGGTTTATTTACGCCTCCTCCGCAGCCACGTACGGGGACGGTTCCATGGGGTTTGACGATGACGCCTCCCTGGAGCACGTCAACGCGCTGCGGCCCCTGAACGCATACGGCTGGAGCAAGGCTTTGTTTGACCGCAAAGTGGCCCGGGAAGTGAAAGAAGGGCGTCTGGCCCCCCCCCAATACGCCGGGCTTAAATTTTTCAACGTGTACGGCCCCAATGAATACCATAAGGGCGGGCAGAAGAGCGTGGTGGCCCATATATTCCCCCAGGTGAAGGCCAATGAGACGGTGAAGCTGTTTAAGTCTTATCATCCCGATTACCGTGACGGATGGCAGCTCCGGGATTTCGTGTGGGTGGGCGACTGCGTGGATGTGGTGCTTTGGCTGCTGGAGCATCCGGAGGTGAGCGGTCTGTTCAACGTAGGTTCCGGGAAGGCACGCTCTTTCCACGATCTGGCGAAGGCGGCATTCCATGCGCTGGGCCTCCAGGAAAAGATTGCCTACCGGGAGATGCCTGAAGAGCTCAGGGGAAAATATCAGTATTATACGCAGGCGGATCTTTCCAGGCTGCGCGCTGCCGGCTATGCAGCGCCCATGACTTCCCTGGAGGATGGCGTGCGCCGGTACGTGCAGGAGTATCTGGACAGGGAAGATAGTTACGTTTAACCCCCATTCCTTTTTTCTCCCATGCCCGCACAGCGCATTCTGATTATCAAGCATGGCGCCCTCGGCGATGTGGTGCTCGCCATGGGGACGATGAAGCGGCTCCGCGAACTTCATCCGGAGGCGCATATCACCTTGATGACCATGGGAATGTTTGTTCCCATGGCGGAGCAGCTCGGGGTGTTTGACGATTTTATCGTGGACAACCGCCTGCCCTACCGGAAGCTGGGCGCCACCTGGGAAGCCGTCCGTTCCATAGTGAAGGGGAATTTTGACGTGGTGTACGATCTTCAGGAATCTTCCCGCACAAGAAAACGCTATTATCCCGCCGTGCGCTTCCTGCTGGACCATGACATGGACTGGGTGGCCTGCAATTCCGGGGATCGGCGCAGATTGCTGAAGAAGAAATCCTTCCGGTGGGGGAAGGTGGAACGGGCGCCGTTCCGTTTGGAACGCGTCCTGACGGATCTTTCCTTCATGCACGGGGAGGGGCTGCACTTTGACGAGCTTCCGGAACGCTATGTGATGATGATTCCGGGCTGTTCTCCCAACCATCCCTACAAGCGCTGGCCTGTAGAGAATTTCTGCGCCCTGGCGAAACGCCTGGCGGCACGGGGCGTGTTCTCCGTCGTGATCGGCACCCGGGCGGAGGCTGCGGAAGTGGAGGCCATTGCCGCCAGCTCTCCCCTGGCTGTCAGTTTTCTGGGCAAGTCTTCCCTGATGGATATTCCCCAGATGGCTTTGCGTTCCCTGGCTTGTGTAGGCAATGATACGGGGCCTACACATATGTGTGCCTATGCCGGGGTGCCCGTGACCGCCATTTTCTGCCACCGGACGCGCAATTCCGCCATTACTGCCCGGTGCATTTCCAACCTGGTTTCCCCCGGCGCCATTGAGGAAATTACAGTGGACCAGGTATGGTCCGCGCTGGAGCCCTTTCTGCCGCCGCAGGAAGGATTTGAACAAATAAGGGCGGCAGATTCTCCGCATGGCTCATGACGGCTCCCGTGAACATTTCCGTGCTGGTTCCGGTTTACAATGTGGAGCCGTACCTGGCCCAGTGCCTGGAAAGCATTTGCTCACAGACGCTCCGTGAGCTGGAAATAGTTTGCGTGGATGACGCTTCCACGGACGGCTCCCTGTCCATTCTGCGGGAATTCGCGGAGCGGGACCCGCGGGTGAAGGTCGTGCAAGCTCCGGAAAACGGCGGCCTATCCCGCTCCCGGAATCTGGCGATGAGCCATGCTGTGGGAGAGTATCTGTTTCTGGTGGATTCCGACGACTGGCTGGAGACGGATTTGCTGGAGGAGATGTACCGCCGTGCGAAGGCGCTGGATGCCGACAGGCTGGCATGCGGGTTCCGGTATTATTACGAGTCCGCCCCCGACCGGGAGGACCGGTTTCTGCCGGAGGACATGGCCCCTCCGGAAAAAGGGTGGCTTCCCTGCACTCCGGAGACCATTGGGAAAATACATCATGGAGCGGGCGGCATGATGATCAGGCGTTCCATTGTGGAAAAGCATGGCATCCGGTTCCCCGAGGGCGTTGCCTGTGAAGACTTGTATTTCCATTACGCTGTTTTTCCGTGGTGCAGGAGGGTTTGCGTCGTCAGCAGGGCGGCTTACGTTTACCGCAAGCGGGCCGGATCCATTACCAGCGGTTTTGCGTCCGGCAGTTCCCTCCAGTCTCTGGATTACCTGACGGTGGCGGAGCTGGTGCTGAAGGAATGGAAAGAAGCCGGAGTTCTTGCGGAATACAGGACGGCATTTTTGAAAATGCTGGTAATGGGCGTGAGGAACATCCGCAAATACGCCCCTCATGCCGTCCAAAAGGAGGTTACCCGGAAGGTGGCCGATATGCTCCGTCAGGAAAATCTGTACCGTCCCGCAGAGGATAATGCCTGCCTGTCCCGCCGGGAAGGAGAATTGCTGAAAGCCTGGATGGGCGGAAAATCCGGCTTGGACTTTTCCTATTACTGGAAGAAAATGCGCAAGGCGGGAGCCCGGTTGCTGCGCCGCTGACATCACCCGAATGGATAATCCGATGAAAAAGAATGAATTTGCCGTCGTCCTGGCCAGTGACAACAGGGGCATCCTGCCTTTGAGCGTTACTGTCTTTTCTTTGCTGAATACTGCCGGTCCGGAGACTTTTTACAAAATTTACGTTCTTTCCGACGGCATTGACGGAGAGAACCGGGCAAGCGTGGAGCGGCTGGCCGCTCCGTTCGATTGCCGTCTGGAGTTCATAGACGTTTCCGGCATTTTGGAAGAGCACGACTTTCCCCATACGGAACAATGGCCGGTGCCAGCCTGGGGACGCGTGTTCATCCCGGAATTATTGAAGGAAGAGCAGGGCAATATTCTGTATCTGGACATTGACGTTCTGGTTTGCCGGGATTTGACGGAGCTGTTCCGGACGAATATGGACGGAAAAGCAGTAGGGGTGGTGTTTGAGAATTTTTCCAGACCCGGTTCCCATTTTAACGAACGTCTTGAGATGCCGCTGACCTGCACGGGATATTTCAATTCCGGCGTGCTGCTGATGAATGTGGATGTCTTCCGGGAGAGGAATCTGGTCAGGGCTGTGCTGGATTATGCCGTCACTCACCGGGACAGGCTGACGTGTCCGGACCAGGATGCCTTGAACGGAGCCCTGTGCGAGCTGACCGTGCCGCTGCACCCGCGCTGGAACTGGCATGACGGCTTGACGCGCCGCATTTTGAAAAACGATCCCCGGGAACAGTTTTGGCGCGGCGTTACGCCACGCCAGGCGGTGGAAGCGGCTTTGGAACCGGGCATTCTTCATTACCAGGGGGTGCACAAGCCCTGGCGGTATAATTGGCGTTATGAAGGGGAACGTTACGAACGGGTTATGCGTGAAGCCGGGCTGCTGCGCGGTCCGCTGCCCGGAAGAACGCTCCCGGCCGTCTTGAAAAAGCACCTTTACCGGCCTGTTTACCGGATGACGGCCAGAAAGATTTTAAGGCTGAAGGAAGGGTTTGATAACCGGCTCCTTTGAAACTATGGAACCCGGCCGTTCTTTTCCGTTTTCTTTATGGATTGCCGCCGGCGTGGAGCGGAGGGGGAGGGCACCGGGAAGGAAGGGACTGTATTTTTAACGGGAGGAATGGGTCAATGCAGTTCCAGCAGATAGATTTCCGGCGGGCAGTTGAAGCGGAGGGGGAGTGTGCTTGTCCCCAGCCCCTTGGTGATCAGGTAGGTATTGCCGCCGGAGATATGCCAGGGATAGGTGTAGGGTAGGGCATGGTCCGGGCTGGCTTCAAACCGCAGGAGGCCGAAAGGAGGGCAAACCTGGCCTCCGTGGGTGTGCCCGCTGATGACGATGTCCACGTCTCCATGGGAAAGTATGCGGTCCGTTTCCGGACGGTGGGAAAGCAGGAAATGGGGGATGTCCGGCGACTGGCGTTTGGGCAGCCGTTTTCTGACATTGCGCGTCGTATCCAATATTCCGGAAAGCTGAAGCTGCCTTCCGTCCTTGAACGTGACAAGCGCGCTCTGGTCTTCCAGCACGGTGATTCCCGCCTGTTTCAGTTCCCTGCTCCAGTTGTTCCAGCCGAAGGTGAAATCATGGTTTCCCTGAATAGCAAAGACCCCGCAGGGAGCCGTCAGGCCTTTCAGCAGCCGGGCGGCCGTGGCGGGATCCATGCTGGCGTTTTCGCTGCTTCCCCGGGCATAGTCCCCAACCAGCAGAATCAGGTCCGGCCGGAGCCGCATGATCCTCTGAACATAGCGCAGGGCCCTCACTTCATCAAACGCGGTGGGCATCAGGTGCAAATCGCCGGCAATAACGACTTTAACGGGTGTTCCCTTCCCTTTCCACTGGGGGACACGGTAGTCTACTTTCCTGACAAACAGAAGATTGGGTTCTATCAGGTACGCCCAGGTCATGCCGGCCACGCCGAGCGCGCAGAGGCTCAGCAGGAGAATGCCGAAAAACCGGAGTATTTTGACGGAAAAGGGCATGAAAAGGATACAGCTTGGCAGAGATTATAATTACAGATAACCCCGGGCGAGCGATTTATGCGTCTTGCCATTTTGGGAAAGGCGTCTCCTTGGGAGATTTTCGCAAATTTGATTGACGGGCGCCCGCATGGTATGCTTTTATGCTCCAAGATATTTCCATATCCTTTATCACCCATCATTTAACCACGCATATGAAGAAGATTACCGTTATGGCTCTTGCCGCTTTTGCGGCGAGCATCATGGCTTCCTGCTGCTGCCAGGATCAGGGTGCTCCGCCCCTGACCCCCCTGCCCAAGTTCAATGACCTGAACCAGCCCGCCGTGGATGTGGCTCCGGTGGTCATGAAGTCCAAGAAGTAATCCTCTTCCGGGATTAAGTACGACTTTTCAAGCCGCACTTGGTGATTGTCCAGGTGCGGCTTTTTCTATAAAAACACGGCAGTACATATGGAAGATTGGAAACATTGTCCCCAATTTGCGCCTTTGGCGGATCTGATCCGCAGCCATGGCAGTTTTGCGGTAATTGCGCATGTTCATCCGGACGGCGACGCTATCGGCTCCACGCTGGCTTTGGGGGAAGCCCTGAAGCAAATGGGAAAGAAGGTGATGATGATGAACGAGGACGGGGTGCCTTCCAATCTGGCCTTTATGCCGGGTGTGGAAAATATTATTCCCACGCCTGATGAGCCGGTGGATGTGGAAGTAGCCATTTCCGTGGATAACGGCGCGCTCAAGAGGCTGGGAGAACGCAGCCTGGAGGCTTTGGCGGGAGTGAAGGTGTGGGCGAACATCGACCACCATCGGACGAACGAACTGTTTGGAGATGTGCAGTGCGTTTTGCCGGACGAATGCGCCACGGGGGCGGTTTTATATTACTTTTTCAAGTATCTGGGCATTCCCGTTACTCCGGTGATGCGAGACGCCCTTTACGTGGCCGTCAGCACGGATACGGGGTCTTTCCAGTACCAGATGACGACGGCGGCCGTCATGGAACTGGCTGCGGATTTGATCCGGATGGGCGTTGACGTCCAGGACATCAACCGCCAGCTTTACCAGGAAAAGCCGTGGGTGAAAATGCAGTTGATGCGTGAGGCGCTGAACGGAATGAAGCTGACGCCGGACGGCAGGATTTGCATGTTTTGCCTGACGAATGAGGCAAAAGCCCGGATTGGAAGCCGTCCGGAAGATACGGAAGGCCTGATTGACCTCCTGCGTTCCGTGCAGGGAGTCTGGCTGGCCGCTTATCTGGAAGAAACGGAGGACGATCCCCGCATCCGTATTTCCCTGAGATCCAAGACGCCTGAAATATCCGTCGCGGAGCTGGCCTCCCGTTTCGGCGGAGGCGGCCATTCCATGGCCGCCGGAGTGCGTATCCGGGGGCCTATTGAAGAAGTGCGCCTTACTATCCTGAAGGCCATGCGGGAAGAAGTGGAACGCGTGCTCCGACAGAAGATTTCATGAATGTTTCAGATTCCATCCAGGTTCCTTCGGGCGTCCTGTTGATTGACAAGGCGCGGGACATGACTTCCCACGATGTGGTGGCAATTGCGCGCCGTTCCCTGGGAATTAAGAAAATAGGCCACTGCGGCACGCTGGATCCCATGGCTACGGGATTGCTGATGCTGGTGGTAGGGAAGGCGACCAAGCTTCAGGACAAGTTGATGTGCGAACACAAGGAATACGCCGGAACCCTTATGCTGGGCGTGGAGACTTCCTCTCAGGATGCCATGGGAGAAATAGTGGCGGAGTATTCCGTAGACGGAGTGACGGAACAGGCCGTGCGTGAAGCGTTTGACCGGTTTGACGGAGCTTTTGAACAAATTCCTCCGATGGTTTCCGCCATCAAAAAGGACGGGGTGCCGCTGTACAAACTGGCCCGGAAAGGTCAGGAAATTGTGCGGGAGCCGCGGCCTGTGGAAGTGTTTGGCCACGGAATTTCACGCGTGGCCATTCCGGAAGTGGATTTTACCGTTCAATGTTCCAAAGGTTTTTATGTGCGGTCCTATGCTTATGATATTGGGAAGGCATTGGGCTGCGGAGCGCATTTGAGCGCCCTCCGGCGCACCAGGTCCGGTTCTTTTACGCTGGACCGCGCCATTACGGTGGACACCCTGAAAACCGCGCCCAGGGAGGAACTGTTCCGGGCCATGCTTTCCCTGAAGGAGCTGGCGGATATTCTGATTGCCGGGTAGCATATGGTCATTTACCGGGAATTCAAGGAATTGAAAAGCCTTGCCGCCCCCGTACACTGGGCCATGGGGATGTTTGACGGGGTGCATCTGGGACATGCCGGAGTGATTGCCGCGGCGGTGAAAGGGGCTGCTCTTGACGGAGGAATTCCCGCCGTGCTGACATTCCGCACCCATCCGCTGGCCCGGGTGAGGCCGGAAAGCGTGCCGCCCGCCATCATGGGGGAAGATGCTGAAAAATTTGCCTTGATGGAAGAGCTGGGGGTGAAGGCGGTGCTGTCGCTGGAATTTTCTTCCAGGCTGGCGTCCATGAGCCCGGAAGAGTTTATTGGGGAACTTTGTTCCTCCTGCCGGGTGGCTCAGATTGCCGTGGGAGAGGACTGGCATTTTGGCCGCGGCAGGGCAGGGAATGTAGAAACCCTGCGCCTGCTGTCCTGCCGCTACGGGTTCCGAGTGACGGCCGTTCCTTCTATTCTGCAGGACGGGGAGCGCATAAGCAGCACCCGGATTCGCGAAGCCGTGCGCGCGGCGGATTTTTTACAGGCTGCCGGCATGCTTGGCCGTCCCTACCGCTGGAAGGGCCCGGTGATTCACGGGCGCCAACTGGGGCGCCTGCTGGACTACCCCACGGCCAATATAAGACCCGGTTGCGGGTTACAGCCTCCCCATGGCGTTTACGCCGTGCGCGCCCGGGTGGCCGGCAAAAAATACGGAGGCGTAGCCAATCTGGGGGCCCCACCGTGGAAGGTGAGACGGGGGAACTTTTGCTGGAAGCGCATTTATTCGGCCACCCGGGGGATATTTACGGGCGGGAGATGGAAGTGGAACCGGTCCGTTTCCTAAGGCCGGAAATCAAATTCCCCTCTTTGGAAGAATTGAAAAGCCAGCTTGCCCGGGATGCCGCCCATGCCGCGGAAGCGCTGGAGGAGGGGGAGTAAGACACAGAAAACCGTAAAATGGAGGATGACGGCTTGACCGGAGGGGCGATCGGGGGTTTGTTGTTCGAACGTCATGTTGGTTGAGCAGTTAAAATCAAAAATTCATCGCGCCATGATTACCCGTGGCGATGTTCAATATGAAGGCAGTATTGAAATTCCTGCCGATTTGATGGCCGCCGTGGATTTGTGGCCCGGGGAAAAAGTTCTCGTGGCGTCCGTCACGTCCGGGAACCGTCTGGAAACATATGCTCTCCAGGGGCCTGCCGGCACGGGGAACATCATCATGAACGGCGGTGCGGCCCATTTAATCAAGACGGGCGAACGGGTGGTCATTATGAGTTTTGCCTTGTCGGACAAGCCCATCATCTCCAAGAAAATCGTCTGCAACGAGCATAACGAAATCATTTCCTAGACTTTACAAACCGTTCGAATTCACACATACTCCCCGCGCTCATGAACCTTTTTTTAGCAGATTCACTCAATATCAGCATTCAGTTGCTTTTTGCCGTTTTGGTGATTGTATCACTTCTCCTTCTGGGCGTAGTGCTTATGCAGAGGCCCAAGCAGGAAGGGCTGGGAGCCGCCTTTGGCGCAGCCATTACGGACCAGGCCTTTGGCGCCCGGACGACGGATGTGCTGAAAAAAGCCACGGTGTACTTCGGAACCGCGTTCATGGTTCTTTGCCTGGGGCTGGGCATGCTGATCAACCGTCAGCACGTTAAGAGTTCGGAAAGCCTGTTGAGCCCGGAAATGATGAAGGCTGCCGCCAGGCAGGAAGCTTCCATTCCCGCCAAGACGCCGGAAGAACTCCAGCAGGAGGAGCTGCGCAGGCGCGCCGCTGAGGCGGAAGCCGCTTCTTCTCAGGCTCCGGCTCCCTCCGTGCCCGAAGCTCCGGCCCCTGCTTCCGCAGAAACCCCTGTCCCCTCCAACTAAAGGAGCATTCTTTTTAAACACCCCGGCTTCCGGAAGGCGCCGGGGTGTTTGTGCACCGGGGTTATTCCGTCTGCTGCCATTCCGGGAACAGGCTTTGAAATAGGCGGCGCCGGTTGTTTTCCGCTTGCCCTGAACTGTAATTGCGCTACTCTTGGCAAAGTATGAAGACACCTTTTTTGAACCGTAAGTCCAAGGGATTCACGTTGATTGAATTGCTTGTGGTGATTGCCATTATCCTGACGCTGGCCGGCATCGCCATGACGGTGGTGAACGGCGTGATGGAAAAATCCAAGGTTACCACGGCGCGAAGCGACTGCAACGGTCTGCAGACGGCTGTGGAAAATTACATGCTGGACAACGGCCGCGTTCCCGTGGCCTGGAGCAGCCGGGAAATGACCAAGCAGGCCCACAAGGACGGACAGTATTACGTGACAACCGCCGTGGACGACGATAGCCGCATCATGAGCATCCTGACCAATTATATGGACCGGGCGGATGAGGACAGAAAGTTGAATCCCAAGAAAACGGCTTATTTCAATACGACGACTACGGATGTGGAAGGCGCTCCCGGCCTGTTTTTTGAAAGCCGCGGCCGTGTGGGCCTGATGGATCCCTGGGAATCTCCCTATTACATCATTTTGAATGCCAACCCTGACGACCGTACTCCCCGTGTTCAGGTAGGTTCCCGGATGGTGACCAAGAACGTGGCCGTTTACAGCACCGGCAAGGACAAGCAGGGCAGCACGGCGGACGGTCATATCAACAATCCGGAATTGACGGAAGACAATGTGACTTCCTGGTAATGCATGACGGCGCCTCTTGTCGGGAGGCGCGGCCGCTTCATTTTGCGGGGCTTCCGGCTTATGGCCGTGAGGCCCCGCGGTATATTCAGGCATAAAGCCCGCAAACCGTATTTTTTTCTTTTCAACTTCTCTCAAAAACCTCTCAATAAGCCCCAGACATGAACTGGTTCAAAACAGACGACATACGCATTCAAGACATTGAGCCCCTGATTTCCCCCGCCATTTTAATCAAGGATTATCCGGCAACCACCGAAATCGCCAAAATGGTGGCTACGACCCGCAAGAATGCGGAGAACATCATTTCCGGCCACGACGACCGCCTGCTGGTGGTGGTGGGGCCATGCTCCATCCATGATCCCCAGGCTGCCGTGGATTATGCCTCTCGCCTGAAGGAACAAATGGCGCGCTTTGAAAAGGACCTGGTGATCATCATGCGCGTGTATTTTGAAAAGCCCCGCACCACCGTGGGCTGGAAGGGCCTCATCAACGACCCGTTCATGAAC
>OHSZ01000021.1_pt1 | contig 82663 bp, 62 predicted proteins | sample 1578791 | NCBI WGS metagenome assembly OHSZ01 (sample SAMEA3879551, study PRJEB24766) | human gut metagenome | biome: human-associated habitat; feature: feces | place: USA | collected 1985/1987 | reverse complement strand
CGGCGCCGTGGGCTACCGGCTGGGCACGGAAGGCACCATGGACGGCAAGTACTGGATTCCCGCGGAGGTGGATGTTTCCATCCGCCTGGGCTGGTTCTGGCATGAGCATGAAAATTCCCGCGTCCGGACGCCGGAAAATCTGTTGAAGTTGTATTTTGACAGCGTAGGCAGAGGGGCCAACCTGAATTTGAACGTGCCGCCGGACCGCCGCGGCCGCATTCATGAAGAGGATAAAAAGTCTCTGGCGGGCTTCCGTGTGTTGCTGGATGAGTTGTATTCCCGCAACTTCGCCTCCGGGGCACAGGTTGAGTCCTCCTCTTCCCGGAAAGGGCACGGTGCGGAACAGGTTCTGGACCGGAAACGGACGACGTACTGGGTGGCCGCTCCGGAAGATAAGCATCCCTGCGTGGTATTGAAATTGCCGAAGCCCGCGGCGTTTGACGTCATCCGGCTGGCAGAGCCCATCCAACTGGGGCAGAGAGTGCGCAAATTCCGTGTGGAGGTGCGTGAGAACGGCCAGTGGAGCAGGTGGACGGAGGGAGTCAGCATAGGGACCAGAGTTCTTCTGAAAGGAAGGCCCGTGACGGCGGATGGAGTGCGCGTGGTGCTGGAACAATCCAGGGCCGTTCCGGCCCTGTGCGAGGTTTCTTTGTGGAAGTATCCCGTCATCCTGAATGCTCCGGCGGTGAGTTATGACCGCAATGGACGGGTGACCCTGGCTTCCGCGGAGAACGTGGTGATTAGGTACACCACGGATGGAACGGAGCCTGGTCCGCAGTCCGCCGTGTACAGGAATCCTTTCCTTCTCCCTGCCGGGGGGACGGTAAAAGCGGCGGCCGAATATCGCGGCAGAAAATCTTCCGTGACCACTCAGCTCATTCCTGTTCCCACGCGGGACTGGAAAGTGGTGTCCGGGGAAAGAAGCGCCGCCGCTCCGGAACTGGCCATTGACGGAGATTCTTCCACCCTCTGGCATACGCATGCCGCCCAGGGAGAGCTGGCTCCCCCGCAGGCGCTGGAGATTGACATGGGGCGTCCGGTTAACGTTGCCTCCGTTATTTACACGCCGCGCAGGGATTCGGCAACGGGAACGATTGACCGTTATGCCGTCTATTTGAGCGCGGATGGAAACACATGGGGCGCTCCCGCTGCGGAGGGGGAGTTCTCTAATATCCGCGCCAATCCCGTTCCGCAGCGGATTGACCTGAAAGCGCCTGTCAAAGCGCGTTATCTGCGTTTTGTAGGCAAGCGGGTGGTGGAAGGCAGCCATGTTGCCGTTGCCGAGCTGGGAGTATTGGAAAAATAAACGGTTTCCTTTTTTTATTATCGTAATCCTCCGGCGTTTTCTTGACGGATGGAGGGAAGAGGGGCAAGATGGCACGCATGGAACAAGTCAGCCTCATGGAGTTGGGCAAGCTGGCCGCGGAAGGCCAGGTTGAAGCGGAAGTTTTTGCCCAGATCGCCCAGTGCGCGCAGAAGATGACCAAGGGCAACAAACCGTATCTGGATGTGTCTTTTGCCGATGCGGAAGGGACCATGGGATTGAAGGTGTGGGAGGATAAACCCTGGTTCCGGACGCTTGCTTCCCTGCCCCTCCGCAGTTTCGTGAGCCTGCGCGGCCAATGGGCCAAGGGAGGGTTCGGCATGGAGGTTTCCGACCTGGACGTGCGGTTGCTGGACGAACAGGAAAAGGAAAGCTTTCTGGCCGGTTCCGGAACCTTGAAGAAAAAGCAGGAAGCTGATCTGAAGGAAATTTGCGTGCTCATCAAGGGCATGAATGATCCGCGCATACGCGCCCTGTGCATTGAATTCATTGAGCAGTTCGGGGAACGCCTCCAGCGCGCCGCCGCCGCCCGCACCTACCATCACGCCCGCCGCGGCGGACTGGTGGAACACGTGGCGGGGATGATGCGCACGGCCTCTGCCGTCTGCCAGGCGAATCCGGGGCTGAACCGTGACCTTTTGCTGGCCGGGTGCCTGTTCCACGACTGCGGGAAGTTGTGGGAAAACTGCTACCCGAAGGAGGATTTTACGATGCCCTATTCGGAGGCCGGAGAACTGCTGGGCCATATTCCGCTGGGCATTGAACTGGTCAACAATTTGTGGAAGCGCATCATGTCCCTTCCGGAGGCGGATTCCTGGAAAACGCTGGACCCTCCTTCACCGGACGTGCGCATGCACCTGCTGCACCTGATTGCGTCCCATCACGGGGAACTTGCCTTCGGCTCCCCCGTGTTTCCCAAGACGCCGGAGGCGGTGGCCCTGCATTACATCGACAATCTGGACGCCAAGCTGGAAATGTTCCGCGGAGCTTATGAGACGGGCGAGGCCCTGGCTCCCAGAGTGTTCCAGCGCAAGGCCCCTCTGCCTGCCAACGTTGTTCTTCCGCTGCCTTCCGTCCTCCCGCTGGAGCCGGACGGCGAAGACGCTCTGCCGTAAGGTTCCCCCTGCATGGAAGAGGTTCGGCGTGTTCTTCGTCCGTGGCCGGAACGGATGACGGCATCTGCTCCCTTGCTGATTCCGGCTTTGTCCCTGCTGTGCGCTTGCGCGGCCATGGATGTTTCCCTTTGGTTCTGGCTTCCATGTTTCTGCCTGGCGGCGTTGCCGTGTTTTTTACATGCGCCCTCCATGGGGTTGCTTGCCGCTGCCCTGGCGATGTGGGCTGCCATTTATCTTTTCGCATATGAACGGGAATACGCAGGCGTTCCCGTGGAAGCGGGGAGAGCCATGGTGATGGAAGGCTCCATTGAGGCTGTTTCCGGAAAATCCGTATTGTTTCGTCCGGATGGTTCCCAGTGGCTGTACGCGGTTTCCTCCCGTGACGGGGCCTGCCCTCTGGAGGCGGGGGAACGCTACCGGATTAAAGGAGAGGCGTATCCGCTTCAGGCGCCGTGTGGTCCCGGCATCTTTGACCGGGAGCGGTGGGGTTACCTGCACGGCATCATCGCCGGAATCCGGCTGGATGAGTACTGCCGGAACGGGCCGGGAGACTGGCGCAGCCGTTTCCGGGCTTTTTCCCTGCGGCTCCGGGAAAGGGCCGCCTCCCTGCTCAGGGAGGGCGCCCCTCCGGATGATGAGGCCCGGCAGGTGATGGTTTCCGCCGTGCTTGGGGACAAGACGGACGCGAGGCCGGAAACGATGGCGAAGTTTCTGGAAAGCGGCTGCATGCATGTATTCGCCGTCAGCGGCATGCATGTGGGCGTGGCCGCCATGCTGGTTCTGGGTATGCTGAGGCTCCTGCATGTGCGTCCCCGTGCGGCCCGGCTGTCCTGCATCCTGTTGCTGGCGGCGTACGTGTTCGTGACCGGGATGTCCGCTTCCGCCCTGCGGGCGTTCATCATGGCGTCAGTCTGGCTTCTGGCGTTCGTGCTGCGCAGAAAGGGGCATCCGGCCAATATTCTGGCGCTCGCTTTCATCCTTCTCTGCTTGATGAATCCGCTCCAGGTTTTCCAGCCGGGGTTCCAGCTTTCTTTCTGCGTTTTTGCCGCCATTGCCTGCCTGGCGGGATGGCTCAGCCGGGAAAAGCCCCTGTGGTCGCCGGACCCGTTCATTCCTCCCCGGATTTACCATGCGCGGGAAAGATTCCTGGTGCGGCTGGAAAAAGCAGGCCGCGGCGCGCTGATTGTCTCCGTGGGGGCGTGGCTGGCCTCCATTCCCCTGACGGCATGGCACTTCGGAACCTGGAACCTGTATGCTCCCTTGACCAATTTGTGCCTGAGCGTGCTTGTCTTTCCCCTGATGGGCGTTTCCCTGTCCGGGCTGATGTTCGCGTGGTGCCCGTGGATGTTGCATGTTTGTAATACGGCCGCTTCCTGGCTGGCGTCCGCCATGCTGGCCGTAGCCGGGGGAGTGGCTTCCCTGCCGTACAGTTATCTTTCTTCCGCACCGCCTTCCGGGGAAAATGAAGCGGTGATCGTTCCCCTGCAGAAGGACGCCTGGTCCGCAGTCATTTCCAATCCCGCACTGGTTGTGGGAAGCGGAGCGGAAGATGCGGTGCGGTACACCCTCCTTCCCGTGCTGAAGGCGCGCAGTATCCGGCCCTGCGGCATGCTGTGCTGCGGGAACGGCAAGGCGGAACGGGCCGGGGAGAAAGAACTGGAGAAGGAATATCCCGGAATCCGGAACTGGGGCGCGGAGTCCGGTGAATGTCCCGTCCGGCAATGGAGGTTACGGCCGGGCAATGAACTTGTGCTGGAAGATTTTCCTGTACCGTTGCGCACGGGAATTCGTCAGGACCGGAGCTGGGTGTTGTCATGGGAATGCCGCGGGCGGCGGTTCCTGATGATAGGGAATGCCGGGTTTTCCTCCCTGGCGCGCGCGGAAAAAACGCCGCGGGCGGATGTATTGCTCATCGGGCATCATCCGCGCGACCCGGTGGACAGCGCTGCGTGGATCAGGGCCACAGGCGCCCGCGCAGTCATTTTCGCGACGGAGCATGAATGCCCCGTGCCGGAGGGAACAGCCGTGTACCGTCTCCGGGAAACCGGAACCCTCTATCTGCGGATGGAGGAAAAGGGCGTGCGAATCATCCCCTGGAGGGGCATGGAACGCCGTACAGGGTGAATCCCGTGCTTTCCTCAATGCGGATGGGAAGGATCTCTCCCGCCAGGTCAGGGGCGGCATCCACCATGACGGGCTTGTTCTGGGAGGTTCGGCCGGAGAGGCGCGCCGCATTCGTTTTAGACGACCCTTCCAGAAGAACTTCCTGCACGGTGCCTACCAGATCCCGGTTTTTCCGGATGGCTATTTCATTGACTACGGCCAGAAGGTCCTGGTTGCGCGCTTCCTTCACTTCCTCCGGAATCTGATTCTCCATAACGGCGGCGGGCGTGCCGCGGCGCGGGGAATAGCGGAAAATGAACGCGTTGTCAAACTGGACCTGTTCCACGGCCTGCCTGGTCAGCAGGTAATCCTCCTCCGTTTCTCCCGGGAAGCCCACGATGATATCCGTGGTGATGGATAAATCCGGGCGCGCCTGCTTCATCCGGGAGCAAAGGTCCAGATAGGTTTCATTCCTGTACGGCCTGCGCATCATTTTCAGGATGCGGTCGCTGCCGCTCTGCATCGGGAAATGAATATGGCTGCACAACTTGGGAAGATAGGTGAACGCCTGCACCAGATCCTGGCGGAAACCGATGGGATGCGGGGAGACGAAGCGGATGCGCCGGATGCCTTCCACTTCATGCACGGCTTCCAGCAGCTGGACGAAGCCGCCCTTGCCGTCTGCCGTTTCCATCTGCCTGCCGTACCGGTTGACGATCTGGCCCAGCAGCGTGACTTCCTTCACGCCGGAGTCCGCCAGCATCTTTACTTCATCCACCACGTCCCGGATGGGGCGGCTGCGTTCTGCGCCGCGGGTGTAGGGGACGATGCAGTAGGCGCACTTCATTTCGCACCCCTGCATGATGGAGACATACGCCGTGGAGCGCGCTCCGGGATTCAGGTGGTCCCGGATGCGGTTCTGGGAGTCCGCCTCTTCCGCCACATCGCACACATGCGTGCCGGAAAAGGCGGTTTGCAACTCGTCCATGCGGCGTTCCTGGCGCGCGCGCAGAATGCCGTCCACGTGTTCAAACACGCGGTGGTATTTCTGGGTGCCGACCACGAGGTCCAGGCGCGGCAGTTCCTTGAACAGCTCCTCTTTTTTACTTTGGGCCATGCAGCCCATCATGCCGTACACTACATGCGGACGGTGCCGCTGCTGCTTGGCCAGAAGCCCCATTTTCCCCAGCGCCTTTTGTTCCGCCTGCTCCCGGATAGAACAGGAATTGAACAGGATGACGTCCGCCTCATCCTCGCGGTCCGTCATGGTGTAGCCCTTCTGCACAAACATGCGGGCCACCTGTTCGGAGTCCCGTTCGTTCATTTGGCAGCCGTAAGTTTTGATGTAAAGCTTGGGCATGGAAAAAATCAGGTATTTTTTTTCAGGGTGACCACGCATTCCAGATGCTTGGTCTGGGGGAACAGGTCAAAGGGCTGGACGGCGGTGGCGGAATACCCGGCCTTGTCGAATTCCGCCAAATCCCGTATCTGGGTGGCTGGGTTGCAGGAAACGTAAACGACTTTTCCGGGGCCGAAGGCGAACAACTGGGTCAGGAATTCCATGCTGCACCCTTTCCGGGGCGGGTCGATCACCACGGCGGTTTTTTCCGCGGGGAAATCCACCCGGGCGAAAATGGCCCCGGCGTCCGCCGCCAGGAATTCCGCGTGTTCGATTCCGTTGCTGCGCGCGTTGCTGCGCGCCCAGTCCGCGGAAGTCTCACTGACTTCCACGCCCAGCACTTTTTTAAATTTCTTCGCCAGGCTCAGGGCGAACAGGCCGGAACCGCAGTAAGCGTCCACCAGGAATTCCTCCCCGTCCATACTCGCCTGTTGGGCCACGTAATCCGTAAAAAGCGGAAGAATGAAAGGATTATTCTGAAAAAAGTCCCCCGCCAGAAAATGGAACTCCAAATCGCCCACCCGTTCGCACGCCACGGCGTTGTTATTGGTGATGACGGTTCCTTCCGAAGCCCGGAGCAAAATGGTGGCTCCCCGCTTGAACCGGGCCGCGGCCTGGTAAACGCTTTTGCGGGCCAGGGGCAGGGCTTCATTGATGCACTCCATGGCAATCGGGCATTGCGGCACGTCCACCACATCCCTTCTGGAGCCAGCTTTCAGAAAACCGATGGCCGGCTTGCCTCCTTCCTTCGGTTTGTCAAAGTGGGGCGTAATCTTGGAGCGGTAATGATATTGGCGGGGAGAGGCTATGGCCGGATTAACAGGCAGTTCCAGCCCTGCCTGCAGGCGGAGCAGATCCGCTACCTGCCGGGTTTTCCAGAGAAGCTGGCGGTCATAGGAAAGGTGCTGGTACTGGCATCCTCCGCAGGTGCCGAACAGGCGACATCCCGGTTCCACGCGGTCCTGGCTGGGGTTAATTATTTCCACCAGATCGGCGGAGGAGTAGTTTTTGTCATTACGCCAGACGCGGGCTTTGACACGGTCTCCCGGCAGGGCGAAGGGGACGAAAACCACCCATCCGTCCACGCGTCCGATGCCGTCGCCCGCATTGGAAAGGGCGTCAATATCCAGTTCAAGCTCCTGGTGGTAGGAAAAAGGTTCGGGGTGGAAGCCTTTGGGAATGGTCGCAGTCATGGTGGTGGGAAAAGATTATGGGGCGGAAGGGGTAATCAGCTTGCCGTCCAGATCGTACAGCAGGGTTTCCGGCAGCCGGGGGGTGCGCAGTCCGGGGCGGAAATCGCCCGGCAAGACAGCTGGTCCCGGAGCGGACTCTTCATTCTCATCCTCTGGAAGAATCTCCTGTTGCGCCGGAGCGGGAGCCCAGGGTGCGGGATGGTCCGCCGGGGCGGTTTGTTCCGGCTGAACGGCTGGAACCGGGGCGGGGGCCTGAGGCGCCGTTTCCTTGTTGGAGGCGCAGGAATAGGTCCAGGTCAGCCCGGCAATCAGACAGGAGCGGATCAGGAGCTTTCTCATGGCGCGGATTCTTACAGCTTCATTCGGACTTGGCAAGTGAATAGCCCTGCTATGGTTCATGTAAAGGGCATTTCTTTTTTCCCGGAAACCGGGAAACGCTTGCTGTTTGACTATCCCGGGATAGTATCTATAGTAGGAACACGTATGAGGCCTTTCCTTTTTTTATGTTGTTCCGCTGTGGTTTCAGGGCTGTTTGCCCCTCAGGCCGGCATAGCTCAACAGCGTCCTCCCATTTTCGGGTTTGCCAATAAAAACAGGATACCTGAAGTCAATAAATCGGGCAGCCCCGTTTTTGACAAACTCCGTAATGAAGCTATGAAGAAAAAGCTGCCGCTGGTGATTTACCTGACCGGTTCTTCATGGTGTTCCCGGTGTAATATTTTTACCAGGGAATATATTAAAAAAACAAATTTCAAAAATGCCGCCGGGAAGAAATTTATATTCTGGCTGGTGGACACTAAACAGGTGCCGGGCAATTCCCCGGGAACGTTTAAATTCAAGATGGTTCCGGAAGAAGCCGCAAAAATCGTGGGGTGTGTGGATTCCCCCCGTGCGCCGTATGTGGTTCTTGGCCCTCCCGCCGTGTTTATCATTGACCCTGTTTCCGGAGAATTGATCAAGAGCCTGTTCACCAAAAGTGAAGTGGACAAGTATGGAAAGCCTCTTGCCGGAATTATTGAAGAAGCCTGGAATAATCATGTAAACCGGAAGAAGCTGAATTGAAATGCTTAATGGCAAGGTATCCGCGAAGCCAAATAATGACGGCGGCAAAAGCGGAATGATGAAGCGGAACGGTTTCAAACGGTTATCCGTTGAAAAGTGATTTTTGACACGTAGCGCCGGGAATGGCAGCTTATGGTTTTTGTTGGTTTATCAAGTCCTGACGTGTTGATATTTTAACTTTGTAATCTGAATTAAGAATAATTTAATTAATATGACCAGTATAAAGCAAAGAGATGAATTGCAATCTACTATTTGGAAAATCGCCAACGAAGTGCGTGGCGCCGTTGACGGCTGGGATTTTAAGCAGTTTGTCTTAGGAGCTCTTTTTTATCGGTTTATCAGTGAGAACTTCACCAACTTCATTGAAGGCGGTGACGAGAGCGTCAACTATGCGAATATGCCGGATGACGTTATCACCCCTGAGATAAAAGATGACGCCACCAGGACGAAAGGGTATTTCATCTATCCTACTCAGCTCTTTGTGAATATAGCAAAGAATGCCAACAACAATCCTAATCTGAACACGGACTTGGCAGCTATTTTCGATGCGATAGAGAGTTCTGCCAATGGGTATCCGTCCGAGCACGACATAAAGGGACTATTTGCCGATTTTGACACCACAAGCAACCGTTTGGGCAACACCGTGGAGGAGAAAAACAGGCGTTTGGCGGCCGTCATCAAAGGTGTGGAAAGCCTTGATTTCGGTAATTTTGAAGATAATGAGATAGATCTTTTCGGAGATGCTTACGAGTTCCTGATTTCCAATTACGCCGCCAATGCCGGCAAATCCGGCGGAGAGTTCTTTACGCCTCAAAATGTATCAAAGCTGATAGCGCGATTAGCTATGTCGGGATTGACTTCCGTCAACAAGATTTATGATCCGGCTTGTGGTTCGGGTTCGTTGCTGCTTCAGGCGAAGAAACAGTTTGATGCGCATCTTATTGAAGATGGCTTTTTCGGGCAGGAAATCAACCACACCACTTACAACCTGGCGCGGATGAATATGTTCTTGCATAATATCAATTATGACAAGTTCGACATAGCGCTGGGCAATACGCTGCTCAATCCTCAATATGGCGATGAAAAACCATTTGACGCCATCGTCTCAAATCCGCCATACTCCGTCAATTGGGTGGGAAGCGACGACCCAACGCTTATCAATGACGACCGCTTTGCCGCGGCAGGAGTGTTAGCGCCAAAGTCAAAAGCTGATTTTGCTTTTGTGCTTCACGCCCTCAGCTATCTTTCCGCCAGAGGGAGGGCCGCCATTGTCTGCTTCCCCGGCATCTTCTACCGTGGCGGCGCGGAACAGAAGATAAGGAAATATCTTGTGGACGGCAACTTTGTGGAAACGGTCATTGCGTTGCCTCCCAATCTCTTCTATGGAACGGGCATCTCCGTGAATATCCTCGTGCTGTCCAGGCACAAGGCTGATACGAAGACGCAGTTTATTGACGCCAGCGGGGAAGATTTCTTTAAAAAACAGACCAATAACAATGTCCTGACGGATGAGCACATAGAAAGAATAGTCGATATATTCGACAGAAAGGCACCGGTGGAATATGTTGCGGCATTAGTAGATAACAGCAACATTGCGGAGAATGGCTATAACCTCTCTGTGAGTTCATATGTAGAGGCGAAAGATACGCGCGAGGTGATTGATATTGCCAGGCTGAATGCCGAGGTAAAGCAAACGGTGAAGAGAATAGATGCGTTGCGTGCGGATATTGACTTGATTATTAAGGAGTTGGAGGATGAATAATGTACCAGCGATAAAGGGAGGTGATATAAAATGAGTAGACTAGACGAGCTTATTCAAGAACTTTGTCCAGATGGAGTACCTAATTGCTCTTTATCTGATGTGGCAGAATATTCAAAGTTAAGAACGGATGCGGAGTTAGTTGACGATACTTCTTATGTTGGTGTGGATAATTTACTGCCCAACAAACAAGGCAAACGCAATTCTGAATATGTTCCCACAGAGGGTAGGTTGACAGCGTTTGTATGTGGAGATGTTTTGATAGGGAATATTCGACCATACCTTAAAAAGATATGGCTGGCTACACATGATGGCGGAACTAATGGGGATGTACTTGTTATTCATATCAAAGATAGAAATAAGGTACAACCCGAATATCTTTATTATGTTTTATCTTCCGATGCGTTTTTCCTGTATGATATGCAATATGCAAAAGGAGCTAAAATGCCCCGCGGAAACAAAGACGCTATTATGGACTACAAATTTTCCGTGCCACCTCTTGAGGTGCAGAGTGAAATTGTCCGTATTCTGGACAATTTCACGGAGCTTACAGCGGAGCTTACAGCGGAGCTTACAGCGAGAAAGAAACAGTATGAGCATTATCGCAATAAGCTATTTTCTTTTAATGTGTTAAATTGTGCGACGGTGGGTAATTCGTTAAATAATATAGTAGTTATGCCATTAGGAGAAGTAGGTATATTTACGAGAGGAAGCGGATTGCAGAAGAAAGATTTCACTCAAACAGGGGTTGGCTGTATCCATTATGGTCAGATCTACACTCACTATGGTACATACGCAAATAGAACAAAAACCTTTGTTTCACAAGAATTTGCGAAGAAAGCACGCAAAGCGAAACATGGGGACTTGATTATTGCAACCACAAGCGAAAATGATGAAGATGTATGTAAGGCTGTTGCATGGTTAGGTGATGAAGATATTGCCATTAGCAGTGATGCCTGCTTTTACACTCATAGTTTAGAACCGAAATATGTTGCTTATTATTTTCAGACAGAGCAATTTCAAAAGCAGAAAAGAGGTTTTATCACAGGAACAAAAGTTAGACGTGTCAATACCAGTGATTTGGCTAAAATTAAAATACCTGTTCCTTCTATTGAAGAACAACGCCGCATTGTCTCCATTCTCGACAAGTTCGATATGCTGACAACCTCCATCAGTGAAGGCTTGCCAAAGGAAATAGAACTGCGTAGAAAACAGTATGAATATTACCGTAACCAATTATTATCATTCCCTGATAATAAAGCAACGGCCTGAATATGGGAGAAACATTGACAGAAATAGCTCAGGAGTTAAAAAACAGCCCAAAGAAGGTTCAGCTTATCTATGCCTTTAACGGTGTGGGAAAGACGCGGCTGTCTCGCGCATTCAAAGAGTTGGTGTCGCCCAAGCATGAGGAAGAAGAAGCGCAAGACGGGGATACTGGCGTAAAAGTATTGTATTATAATGCCTTTACTGACTGGGTGCTTGAAGATGAAGGACAAGACAGTAATATTATAACTAATTTCCAGCACTATACCAATGATAAACTGACTCCACGTTTCAGTAAAAATTATAAAGAGGTTTCCTTTTCTATAAAAGGCGGCAACGAAGAGCAAATTGATAATATCAAAATATCGAGAGGCGAAGAAAGCTGTTTTGTGTGGTGCGTGTTTTACAGCCTGCTGAAAGAGGTAGTCGAAGTACTGAATGATTCGGAACCGGAAAACCGCTCGACAAATAAGTTTGATGATTTGGAATATATATTCATTGATGATCCAGTAAGTTCGCTGGATGAAAATCATTTAATAGAATTGGCTGTAAATATAGCAGAAGTTATAAAAAGTAGTGATTATAATTTAAATAAATTAAAATTTATCATTACGACGCACAATCCTTTGTTCTATAATGTAATTTATAATGCATTAAAGGCTGAGGTAGGCTATATGCTAAGTAAATATGAAGATGGGACTTTTAAACTTGAAGAAAAGAAAGGAGATTCAAACAAAAGTTTTTCCTATCATCTTTTCCTAAAGCAGACTATCGAAGAGGCGCTTGATTCAGGCACTGTTCAGAAATACCATTTCACGCTACTGCGCAACCTTTACGAAAAAACGGCAAACTTCTTAGGGTATCCCCAATGGTCTGATTTGTTGCCTGATGACAGGCGAACCTACTATAACAGGATTATTCAGTTTACAAGTCACTCTACATTATCCAATGAAGCTGTGGCGGAACCGACAGAAGCAGAAAAGCAAACTGTGGGATTTTTATTAAAGCATTTAATTGATAACAAGTACTGGAAAGAGGATCTGCAATGACACAATACAGCACCATAGCGGAATTACAGAACTTTATCGTTCTCGACAGCTACACCAGGAGTTCAATGGTAAGCGAGCCGCCCGCAGGTTATCAGACAGAGGCGGCTTTGGAACGTGAATTTATAGAAGATTTGATATCACAAGGTTACGAATATGTTCCCAGCCATGTTACGCCTGATGCCCTGCTCTGCAATGCGAGAAACCAGTTGCAGGCACTCAATAATATCGTTTTCACCGATTCTGAATGGGGACGCTTCCTGGAGGAATATTTAGACAAGAAGAGTGACAGTCTTGCTGAAAAAACAAAAAAATACATGATAATTACATCTATGATTTTGTGTTTGACGATGGGCATATCCAAAATATCTATTTGGTAGATAAAACAAATATTGCCCGCAACAAAGTGCAGGTAATTAATCAGTTCGGGGCACAGAAAAACCGTTACGATGTCACGATACTGGTAAATGGGTTGCCTATGGTGCAGGTAGAGCTGAAAAAGCGGGGAGTGGCTATCCGCGAGGCTTTTAACCAGGTGCATCGCTACAGCAAAGAGAGCTTCAACAGCGAAAGTTCACTTTATAAATACTTACAGGTTTTCGTCATCTCCAATGGTACGGACACCCGTTATTTTGCCAATACCGTAAAGCGCGATAAAAACAGTTTTGACTTTACGATGAACTGGGCGAAGTCGGATAATACGCTGATTAAAGACTTAAAGGATTTTACGGCGACATTTTTCCAGAAAAATACGCTGCTGCAGGTTCTTTTCACATATTCGGTGTTTGATGCCAGTAACACGCTGCTCATTATGCGCCCCTACCAGATTGCGGCAACGGAACGCATCTTGTGGAAGATAAAAAGCTCTTACCAGGCTAAAAAATGGAGCAATCCGGAGGGAGGCGGATACATCTGGCACACCACGGGGTCTGGCAAAACTCTGACGAGTTTTAAGGCCGCGCAGCTTGCCACACAACTTGATTTTATCGACAAGGTGTTCTTTGTTGTTGACCGCAAGGATTTGGATTATCAGACGATGAAAGAGTACCAACGTTTTTCGCCTGATAGCGTCAATGGATCAGAAAGCACGGCAGGACTGAAGCGGAACACAGAGAAAAATAATGATAAAATCATTGTCACGACCATTCAAAAGCTGAACAACCTCATGAAGAGCGAAAGCGACTTGCCTGTCTATCAAAAGCAGGTTGTATTTATCTTCGATGAGTGCCACCGTTCCCAATTCGGAGAAGCGCAGAAGAATCTGAAAAAGAGATTCAAGAGATATTACCAATTTGGCTTTACGGGGACCCCTATTTTTCCTGAGAATGCTTTGGGTGCGGAGACTACGGCCAGTGTGTTCGGCCGTGAGCTGCATTCGTATGTCATCACAGACGCCATACGTGATGAAAAGGTTTTGAAGTTCAAAGTGGACTACAACGATGTTCGTCCACGGTTTAAGAATTTGGAAACTGAAAAAGATGAAATCAAGTTAAATGCGGCAGAAAATCAAAAGCTTTTGCTTCATCCAGACCGAATCAAAGGGATTTCCCAATACATCTTGCGGAATTTCAGGATAAAAACACATAGAACGCAAGGGAATAACAAGGGCTTTAATGCCATGTTCGCAGTAAACAGCGTTGAGGCTGCCAAACTGTATTATCAGGAATTGAACAATCTGCAGAAAGAAAGTGACAGGCCCCTGAAAATTGCCACCATATTTTCTTTCGCCCCAAATGAAGAACAAAGCGCTAAGGGCGATATTAAAGATGAAAATTTTGACCCTTCGGCAATGGACAGCAGCGCCAAAGAGTTTTTGGCAAAAGCGATTGGCGATTACAACGTGATGTTTAAAACAAACTTTGGAGTGGATAGTAAAGAGTTCCAAAACTATTATCGCGATTTGGCCAAAAGAGTAAAAAACCAGGAAGTTGACTTGCTCATTGTGGTCGGTATGTTCCTTACCGGTTTTGATGCTCCTGCTTTGAACACTCTGTTTGTAGACAAGAATCTGCGTTATCACGGTCTGATGCAGGCGTTTTCACGTACCAATCGCATCTATGACGCAACCAAAACTTTCGGCAATATCGTCACATTCAGGGATTTGGAACAATCTACAATAGATGCGATCACTCTGTTTGGAGATAAGAACACAAGGAACGTAGTGCTTGAAAAGAGCTACAAGGAATACCTTGAAGGATTTAAGGATATTGCCACCGGCGAGGCGAGAAAAGGGTATGTGGAAGTTGTCATGGAACTGAAAGAAAAATTCCCTGCCCCGGATGAGATAGTGACGGAAGCAGATAAAAAATCCTTTGTTAAGCTGTTCGGAGAATATCTACGGATAGAAAATATTTTACAAAACTACGATGAGTTTACGCAGCTCAAAGCCCTGCAAAAAATAGACAAAGAGAATCGTGCGGCTCTCGAAGCGTTTAAGAATGCCAACTTCTTGACTGATGAAGATATTGCAGCCATGCAGGGCATTGATGTACTGAAAGAGCGAACCGTACAGGATTATCGTTCGATATACAATGATATCCGAGACTGGTTCAGACATGAGAGGAACGGTAAAGCTCCGGAAGATTCAAAAATAGACTGGGATGATGTGGTTTTTGAAATTGATCTGCTTAAATCTCAGGAAATAGATCTCGACTATATTCTCGGACTGATTTTCGAACACAACAGGAAAACGAAGGACAAGCCTGCCTTGGTAGATGAGGTGCGCCGTGTTATCAGAGCGAGCATCGGGAACAGGGCAAAAGAGAGCCTCATTGTTGATTTTATCAATGAAACGGATTTGGAACCGATTCGAGATAAGACTGATATTATTGCCGCTTTCTTTACTTATGCCCAGGAGAAACAGAAAAAGGAAGCTGCTGCTCTGATTACGGGAGAGAAACTGAACGAGGAAGCCGCAAAGCGATATATTCAAACATCTTTGAAACGGAAGTACGCCAGCGAGAACGGCGCTGACCTCAATGCTATTCTGCCGAAGATGAGTCCATTAAATCCTCAATATCTGACGAAGAAACAGAGCGTCTTTCAAAAAATCGTCGCTTTCATTGAAAAGTTTAGGGACATCGGAGGTCAAATTTAATACCTGCACACGGGCAAGCTGCCCGATTTTGCCGCCCTCATTCGGCATCATATTACTCTTCTAAAAACGGTAAATGAAGCGCAGCCATGGGCGCGGCGTGCCGGAATAGTAGGGATACCACCGATGTCCGGGGTGGTGCATGGTGCGGCCCCATTCATCCTGGCGGCGCGCCTGGGGCGCATAGAAGAGCAGCTTCCACTCCCGGCTGGCGAAGGAAGAAGGCTCTGTTTCCGAAGCCGGAGGCGCCAGAAACTCCTGGAGGGCGCTGGAAGAACAGCAATAATAGGGAATGTTGAACCGGGGCGCCAGTCCGAACGCCAGCAAAAGCCATATCCAGACGCGGAGACCGGGATGCCGCGTCCAGGAGGAAGCCAGAAAGGCAAGCAGGCAGGCCATGACCGGAACGCTTCCTTTGCAAAGCAGGTCATTGACGTCTCCGTTCACGTAAAAGAAAGGCAGAATCAGGCCGGTTGCCAGCGTACAGATGAAGAGGGGATTCTTGCGGAAATCCCGCCAGCAGAACAGGGCGTACAGCAGGAATGAGGTCGCCATAAGCAGGAAATCCCCCGGATGCGTATAAAAAGGCCGTATGCCCATGTGGGAGGATGGCGCGTTTACCGCCCCATAATAAAGAAGAAAACACGTTCCCAGCAGAACGGCGGCTGAAAAGGAGGGGTGGAGCAGGACATCCCGGAGAGGGAGGACGCCTTTCCATTGGCGGCGCCACTGGCAGGCCGCCAGGGGCAGCCCTCCAAGGGCCGCGAGGGGGGAATAAAAGGCCGTGGCTGCGAACAGAATAGGCATCCAGTATAGGGGCATGCGTCCTGAAGCCAGGAAGATGAAAAAGAGCAGAACAGGAATGGATGCGTTTGCGCTGCACATGATTTGTTCCGCTGTACCAAAATAATGCAGGCGGAACAGATCCAGCCCCAGCCAGCACTGGAAATTCAGCAGAGAGCCGAATGCCGCCATCAGCAGGGCGAGCAGCAGGGAGCGGCGTCCGGAGAAAACGCAGAGCCACAGCCAGGAAAGGAACAGGCCCCAGGTCCCCCACAGAACGACAAGCACGCGCGCGGCGTCCAGCCCCGCCAGTTTCCCGGCCAGGGCTGGGACCAGCCAGAACCCCGTGTTGTAAATCAGCACGTTCCCGTCCGGAAAGATGACGGGCCACGGGCTGGCGACCAATTCACACAGACAGGCATTTCTGACGATATGGTCAGGGTGCTGGTTGACCCACTCCCCCCAGCCGGAAAGCGCCATCAGGGCGGCAAACGCCGCCAGGGCGAGAAATGAAGAGCGGGTGAACAGGGGGAAGGCGGGGAGAGAATCCCTTGTTTGCGGTTCCTTGCGTTTTCGGGGCGTCAGTCCCGCCGCCATCAGGAGCGTGAGAGGGAGAGCGGCGTACCAGTGCATCCACCCGGCCAGGAATACCAGCACGGGCAGCAGAAGCCAGGCGCAGGTGTGCCACTTCAGCGCGGTTGCGTTGAACGCTTGTTCCGGGCACGGGGCATCAGCGGCTGGGGGAGGCATTTCCCCGGAACCTTAATGGGGCTGGTCCGCGGGGGCAAGGAGGAAACTCGCAGACCGGAACGGAAGGGGGCATTTGTATGGGTATGGTGGCAGGAATGAGCGCGCGCCGTTGCCTCTTTACCGGAGAAATGGGGCAGGCCATGCTGGGAGGCCTATGAATAAAACACAATTTATCAGGGAGCTCCAGCGTGAGCTGGGGAAGGACGTTACTTCCCGGCAGGCGGAACACGCGTTGAACGCGGTGCTGGATACGATTGCGCGGTCGGTCCGGAGGCGGTCGCTGGTGAAATTCCGGGGCACTTTCCGCGTCAAGCGCCGCCGCGCCCGCATCGTACGCCATCCGGAAAACGGCGGCAGGCTGCTGGTGCATGAATCGAAAACCATGAAATTCCGCCCCTCTTCCCTTCTGTGGAAGGAGTAGGGAAGCCGTTCGGCAGCTCCTGTCATTTTGCCATTGACTTCCCCGTCCGCGGAGGCCCTTAATGTGGATAAGGCAGGAACATTTTTGCCTGCCTGCATAAGTAACTGGCCCCTTCCACGTTTGCCGATTATGACTCCGGATTCCGTTCATTTGCTGACCCGTTCCTCCCAGATGACCCTGTGCAAAGATGAACAGGGCCGTGTGCGCCGCGCCTATTACGGCCCGAGGCTGCATCAGCCGGAGGATGCCCTGGAAAACGCCGCGGATGCTCCTCTCCTGTATTCCTCCCTGGCGGATTCCGTAACAGGGCTTCCCAATGCGTCCGGCGAGTACTGCATTTGCGTGACCCAGGCGGACGGGGCCCTTTCCCTGAGTCTGGAATGCCAGGGTTGGGAAGTGCTGGAACTGGATGACGACCGGGAAGAAGCCGTCTTCTATGGGAAGGACCCTTCCTACCCTGTGCGGGTGGAAATCCACGTGCGCTCCCACAGGGAATCGGACACCTTTTTGCAGTGGGCGGTTGTTCGGAACGAAGGGAAAGAAGGCATCCGCCTGCACCGCGCTGCGTCCGCACAACTGGGTTTGCGCGCAGAACGGTACTTCGTCACCAGCTTCCGCGGCACCTGGGGCGGCGAGTCCCTGATGAGTGAGGAAGAAGTGGCCCGGGGGCATGAACTTGCCCTGGTATCCGGAACCGGCACCCGCACCGCCCAGGAGGGAAGCCCCGGATTCATCATCTCTCTGGACGGTCCGGCGCGGGAGGATTCCGGGGAGGTTGTTCTGGGGGCGCTGGCATGGTCCGGCAATTACCGGATATGGTTCCGGCACAGCCCGTATCATTACCTTTTTGCCGGAGCGGGACTGGATACGGCTCCCGCGCCCTATCTGCTGGACGGCGACGGCGTGTTTGAAACGCCGCCCCTCATTCTGACGCACAGTAAAAACGGCAAGGGAGAGGCCTCCCGGCGCATCCACCGCTGGGCGCGCCGCTACGGCCTGCGCGGCGGAGGAACAGAGAGGCCAACCTTGCTGAATTCCTGGGAGGGGGTGTATTTTACCTTTACGGAAAAAGTGCTGCACGGCATGATGAAACGTGCGGCGGACTTGGGGATAGAGCTTTTCGTGCTGGATGACGGCTGGTTCGGCAACCGGTTCCCCCGCAATGACGCCCGCACGGGATTGGGGGACTGGCAGGTGAACCGCGCTAAATTGCCCCATGGGCTGGAAGGCCTTATCCGCCATGCGGAAGAACTGGGGATACGCTTCGGCATCTGGGTGGAGCCGGAAATGGTGAACCCTCATTCGGAGCTTTATCAGAACCATCCGGAGTGGGTCATCGGTCTCCCGCATCGGGAAAACAGGCAGGAACGCAGCCAGTATTTGCTGGACCTGAGCAATCCTCATGTATGCAGGTACATTCTTGACGCCATGCGGAAGCTGCTTGGAGAACATCCGGGCATTTCCTACGTCAAATGGGATTGCAACCGCAAAATTTCCGATCCCGGCTCTCCCTGGCTGGACGCCTGCCGCCAGGGGAATCTGCCCATTGACTATGTGCGGGGCTATGAACACGTTCTTGATACGCTGGCATCGGAATTCCCGGATGTGACATTCCAGGCCTGTTCTTCCGGCGGAGGCCGCGCCGACTATGGAACCATGCGGAGGCATCATGAATTCTGGACGTCCGACAACACGGACGCTTATGAACGCGTGTTCATGCAGTGGGGCATAGGCCACCTGTTCCCGGCTATTTCCATGGCCGCCCATGTGACAGCCTCCCCCAACCACCAGACGGGCCGCTCCGCTCCGCTCAAATTCCGGTTTGACGTGGCCATGTCCGGACGGCTTGGCTTTGAACTTCAGCCATGCGACATGACGGAGGAGGATATGGCCTTTTCCAAACGTGCTCTGTCGGAATACAAGCGCATCCGCCCCGTAGTCCAGTTCGGTGACTTGTACCGGCTTTCCTCCCCGTATGAAAGCCGGGTGGCCTCCCTGATGTATGTATGCGGAAAACGGGCTGTCGTTTTCGCCTGGCTGATGGATAAATGGCTGGCGGATTCCCCTCCGCCCCTGCGCCTGAAAGGCCTGAATCCTGCCGCCAGGTACCTGGTGCGGGAAATCAACATGAATGAAGACGGCTCTCTCACGAACGTTCACGAACAGGTGCTGGGCGGCGATTTCCTGATGGACGCCGGCATCCGCATCCGCTGGAAAAAGGCCTTCCAGTCCGTCTGCCTGGAGGTGGCGGAAACAAACCCTGATGCTCCGGCTTCATCATGAAATCGGCGTTTGGCGTGGGAGCCATAGCCGCCTTACTGATGTGATGAGTTAGGAGTTCTCTTAGAGGTGAGGGTATACAGCCAATGCGGCAGAAGACAGGCGCATTCCAATGCCGGTTTGCCGATATTCCTCTCTTTTTCTACAGGAAAAGGCCGATCATTCAATCTTGATGAGGCCCTCCCTGATGAGCCGGGCCGCTTCCCGTTCTATTTCCTTTTGATGTTTTTTCATGTAGGCCTGGTACGCTTCCTCAATATCGAAACGGATGGTCAGGACCCATTCCTCATCTTCGTTTTGCAAATAAAACTCTGAATAGTGACGGCTGTCAAAATAATCCTGTTCCTGGCCCACTCCAACAATTTTGTAATCCGGATAATGTTTTTTTATATATTCCCGCTGTTTTTCCAGGAGCTTGTCCAAATCCTTCTCATTAAACACAGCGGGGTTGGTGATGACAGGGGTATCTTTTTCTTCTTCCTGCTGCTGTGCGTCCGGCTGCCGCGGCTGTTTTTCCTGTGCCTCAATCTGGCTGATGAGCCCCAACATGCAGGAGAAGAATATGGCGAATATGTTTGATATGGATTTCATGTTTCTGTTCAGGTTATTGGTGGTTTTTGCAATCTTCCTTTAATTGTTTTCCCAAGAGATTTCTAATTTTTGTTTTTCCTTCCTTTACTACATAAGGAATATCTTTTGGAGGATGGTAGTCCACTCCGGACCGGGATATATTGGTCATGTGGCCTATTTTCCATTCTGATTCTACCTTTCCGTGATGGACAAACCGATAGATATAAACGATATGCACGTAGCGGAAAGCTTTATCCGTTTTCAGATTTTCAGCCAGGGTAAGGAGGCCGCTCGCTTTTTTGATGGCCTGGACGGCTATTTCGCTCAATACTTTTTTGGAAATTTTGCCTAATCCTTTTTCTGCCGCGCTCAACGCAGCCGGTTTGGAACCGCTGGCAGTAGTATAGGGAATAAACTTGTCTACCTCAAATTCGCAGTTCGCTGAAACGGGCAGGAAGCTGAAAGAGCAAAGGATCATTGCCGCGATATATGGCCATATTCGTATGGATGGTTTCTTCTTCATATCAATTTATTTTCGTGGAGCCGGGTTTCATTCCCGCGTTCTTTTCCGTTGAGGCGGAAATTTTTTCAATAAACTCTTTTCCCTCTCTGTTTAACTTCCCATCCCCCCAGATGCTTAACAGGGTTTGATAGGTTTCCACATAGTATTTTTGCGTCTTATCCCTTTCCGTCAACGCTTCAATGACTCTTTGCATCACTTTGACCGAATATTTTTTCATCTTAGGTGTCCATACGGCGTGTTTTCCCTTTTGGGTCCATAAGGACAGATGTTTTCCGGTAAAGCCCGGCTTGTATTCGGCGACGCCTTTGATTTCAGGACAATCCCCCACTAACCTGTTCCAGACCAGGCGGGTAAAAAGTTCTTCCGCATGGGGCGTGCAGTCGGGGCCGAGCGCGCAGGCATAGAGTTCATAGGGATTCACCCTGTTTTCCCGGATATTCAGCACGCTTTTCGCCGCGTGCCAAATGAGATTGTGCTCATTGGGCATCGCTTGAGCCAGTTCCCTGAGCAAGGCGAGTTTTCTCCGGTCGCTGGCGTTTTTGGCCTTGATATCCAGATAACGCTGCCACGCAGGATAATTGAAGGGATTGAATTGACGCGCTTCCCACAAGAGCAACTCTACATGTTCCTGTTTTTGTGTGCAGAAGGACAGATAATACGTTAAAGCCGATTCTTCCGCATGAGGATGATGAATGAATGAATCGTAAGCCATCACCAGTTGAACAGGGCCTTGCCAGGGAATCTGAGCGCCGCCGCTGGCCCAATTCCAGCCGCCGAGATTGTTGCCGATTTGCCAGTGGCCATTGGGGTGTTTCCATACGAAAGCGCAGTGTCCCGGCTGTCCAATCGGGTAAGCGGGAACTCCTTTGGAACGCAGGAATCCAGCCGCGCCTTTGGAGACGGCGCCGCATACTCCTCCGTATTCCGTGTAAAGTTTCAGCGTGATGGGCTTGTGGTCGTAAAAAGCGCTTCCGGCATGGACGCTGACGCCTTTGTCATTCTTTTTACGGTAGGGAATGAATCCGGGAAATCTGCTTCCGGCTTTCTCCGGCCTGATTTTTTTCCCTGCGATAAATTGCTGTGCCCATGCCAGATCTTCAAGACCTTCTTTTCCCCGGAATACGATGGCCCATTCCCAGGGTTGCAAGGTTTCTGCCTGTGGATAGCATTTGGCGTGGTGATGAGAATCCCGGTAGAAGTTAAATTTGGCGATGCATTCTTCAGGAGAAAAGATGTTTGCGACAAGGCCGGCTCCCAATGCCATGCTGAGTTCAACGGGATTGAAATTCTGATCGCTGGTATTCCAGATTTGGTAAAAAACGGAAAGAGTACTTTTGCCGGCTGGACCAGATTGGGCGAGCATGTTGAATACTTCCGGGTGGCTGGAAAGCCATTTCCTGAAGACCTGATCCTTGAGTTCCTCCTGAGTGAAAGGTTTCCCTCCTTCGGCAGTATTGAAAAACTGGTGCAGGCAGCACAATGCCGCCACTTGATGGGATTGAATCAGTTTTCGTATTTTGTCGGAGGTAAGCGGGCCGGAATCAAGCCGGCTGCGCAGGACTTCCCGGATTTTACCGGCAATGAAGGAGGACCTCCCTGCAGAAAGCAGTGTTTGTATGTCTGCTTCAGATGAAGCCAGCGTGCCAAAGCTCTCTATAGACATGAGCATGCTGAAGAGGAAAAGCCAGAAGATGTTTTTCATAAGGTATGAAAGACAGACTTAAATGCATGGCAACACAACTTGAAAAAATTTCAATAAAATATGATTTTTTTGAATATGAAAAATACATTTCATATTTCGCTTTTATATCAAAATGATATTGACGGCAAAAGGATTTTTTCAAATGGAAAATTGGGATCATTGGCTCTGAGAGACATTGGATTTTCGGAGCCGAATCCGGGATGATTTTTGTGTCTATCCCTCCCGCAAGATGATGAAAACGGGGTTCCATTCGGAAAAAGAATGGAACCCCGTGCTGAAGCGGTAAAACAGAGATAATAGTTTTCAGGTCAGATGATTTCTGCCATTGTCAAATTCCCACCACGCCGCCGATGGTCTGGATGATGACCTTGGCGACGATAGTCATCAGGATAAGGGCTACGGGATAGGCGGTGGCGTAGCTGACCACGGGAGCCTGGGAGTCCGTCTTGCTGGCGATGGCTCCCAGAGCCGGGGTGGAAGTCATGCCGCCGCAGATGCCGCCCAGGCATTCCAGAATGTTCATCTTGAAGACTTTCATGCCCACGAAGTAACCGGCGAACATGCCGGAGCAGGTGACGATGACGCCCATGATGAAGACGGCCGCGCCGTGGGTGGCTACCGTATCCACCAGGTCCGCTCCACCCTTGATGCCGGCGTCAGCCAGGAAGAAGACCAGCCCCAGATCCTGCAAAAGAAGGCGGGTGGGACGAGGGATGTAGCCGACGATGGGGCCCAGACGTCCGAAGTGGCCGAGCAGCAGGGCGACGATAAGGGGGCCTCCTGCAATGCCCAGGGAGATGCCCGCGCCGTTGCCGAGGCTGAAGTTGACCAGGCCCAGAATGATGCCCAGGGAGAGGCCGAAGCCCAGGGAGAGCAGGTCCGTCTGGTTCATGTCCTGGCTGCGGTGGCCGATTTTGTCCCCGTATTTGGTAAGGTTTTCCGGAGAACCGACCACAGTCAGCACGTCGTTGCGTTCCAGCGTGGTTTCCCCCGTGGGGACGAAGGTGAAGCCCAGGCGGGAAATGCGGGAGATAATGACGCCGTCCGTGCGCAGGGTTTTCAGGTCGCGGAGCTTGTGCCCGGCATAGTTCTTGTTTGTCAGAATCAGTTTGCGGCGCTCCTTCTGGGAGTCCATGGGGTAGGGATTGTCGCATACCTCCCCCAGAAAGGCGATGTCGTGAGGCATGGTGTCGCTGTTGCCCACAATGAGGACTTCCGTTCCTTCCCGGAACGTGTCTTCCGGCGTCAGGGGCATCAGCCTGTCGTTGCGAACCACGCGGGTGACCATGCAGTGCAGACCGTCCAGCAGCTTGCAGTCCGCAATGTTCTGGCCTATCAGGTTGGGCTGTGTGACGCGGACAAGGCGGGAAATGATGCTGACTTCCTGCCTGGAATGCATGGCTTTGGCCTCCTTGTTGAGGTCAAAGCGCAGCAGGCGCGGCAGGAGCTGGACGAAAAGGACCACGCCCACCACGCCGAACGGATAGGCGATGCCGTAACCGATGCTGACGCCGCTTCCGGAGGCTCCCGGCAGGCTTTCCGTGGCGGCCGCCAGCGCCGGGGTGCTGGTGCATGCGCCGGCAAAGATGCCGGAAGAGATTCCCGCGGGAACTTTGAACCAGATGCCGAAGAGGCAGGTGAATAACGCTGACACTCCTACAATCACCGCAGACATGATGGCCAGTTTGCTGCCCTGTTTGGCGATGGCGGAGAAGAAGCGGTTGCCCGCGCTGAGGCCCACGCAGTATACAAAGAGCGCCAGACCCAGCTGCCCTACGCCGTCGGGAATGGCCAGGCGGTAGTGGCCGGCGGCCAGCGCCACGAAAAGAACGCCGGAAAGGCCCAGGTTCAGTCCGTATATTTTAATGCTGCCGAGAGCGATGCCGAAAAAGATGATTCCGAAGAGAACCAGGGTGTTGTGTTGGAGCAGGATATCAAACATAAAGACGGTTAGCGGTTTTGTTCCCTTCCTTGGCGCAGGGCAGGGGAATGCCCGTCACGGATGAGAATGCGTGCGTTGAAAAAGTAGAGTGTGCGGCGTATGCCTTCCGGCCCCGTCAGTTTTTCCGCAGGTAATCCAGCAGAGTGGCCTGGTCCAGGCAGGACATATAGGGCATGTGGTCGATGCCCTTGTCCATGATGAACCTGGTCAGCAGTTTGCGGGCGGTCGCAAGGAGAACGGCGGGATCCCAGGGCTTTTCCAGATAGTTGTCAATGTGCGCGTCATTGACGGCCTGGATAGTGTCCGCGTGGGTGGCCTGGCCGGTCAGCAGGATTTTGCGCGTCCCGGCGAAACGGTCGTCTTTGGCGATGCCTCCAAGCAACTCTACTCCTGAACCTCCCGGCATGACGTGGTCGGAGATAACCAGTCCCGTCAGTTCTCCGTCCTGGTCGAATTCTTCCAACAGTTCGCGGCATTCGGATGCGGATTCCACCCCTTCCAGGCGGAAGCAGGAATTCAGCGGACGAAGGTCGCGCAAAACGCTGTCAAGGACTTCCGGCTGGTCGTCCACGCAAATGATGTTAATTTTTTCCATGATTGTTGATGGTTGGTATGATTATCGTAAAAACGGTATGGCCCGGAACGCTCTCCAGGCGGATGCGGCCGCCGTAGCTGTCCACAATGCGCCGGACGATGGTGAGCCCCAGCCCCAGGCCGAAGGAAAGACCTTTCTTTTTGGTAGTGAAGTTGGGACGGAAAATTTTTTCATGCAGGTCCTTTGGGACGCCGGGGCCGTTGTCTGTGACGGAGACCAGAATTTCACGGGTGGTATGGGATGTCTGGTCCTTGCTGCTGATTTTTTCCACCCGGCATTCTACGTGGATGGAAGGGTTGGTGGTATTTTCTATTTTCAGCGCGTCGCAGGCGTTCTGAAGCAGGTTGATCCAAATTTGAACGAGCTCCGTCATATCTGCGAAGATGCCGGGCACGGAGTCTCTGGGAGGCAGGACCATTTCAAAATCAACGCCGCGCAGACTGGACTTGACCAGAGCAACAGCTTCCGTAAGGGAATCCGTCACGTTTACTCCTTCTTCCCGTCTGGTGTTGCCTCCCCCCAGCAGGCGAACGGAACGGACAATGGCTGTAGCGTGCCTGACAGCCAGTTTCATATCGTGCAGGTCGTGTCCCAATTCCCAATAAGGGAGATTTTGTTCCAGCTGGCTGAGGAATGGCTTGTTCAGCAGCTCCGGCTGATTCTGTATATCCGGAATCAGGGCCAGGGCCTTGGCCACGTCCTGGGAAAGCCCGTAATTTTTTTCAAACTGGCGCGCCAGTCTGCGCTGTTCGGAAGTGGATGCGGAGGAAGCCCCTTCCAACCCTTTGTTGTACAGGGTGTAGCGGAAGGCGTTTTCCTGGCGGAACATGTTGTCCAGGGTTTCCAGAACAAAGTCTGTTTTACGGGACAGGACTCCCAGGGAATTGTTGAGTTCATGAGCTATTCCGGCGGATAATTGCCCCAGGGTGGCGGCCATTTCAGAACGGTGGAGCATCCGCAGCGCTTCTTCCTTTTCCGCAGTGCGGTCAAAGACGCGGGTATTGCGCGCCGCCAGTTCATGGACAATGGCGGGAACAAACTGTTCCAGGAGCGTGCCGTAGCGTTCCACGTCCACGGCAGGGGTGGCGGTGTCGATATAGGCCAGTTCCAAATCAGTTTCCGCAATGAGATCGGAGGAGCTGCGGAACCATCCGGAAAAGAAACTCTGCACTCCCAAATAGTCTCCGGGACCGGCCCGGAACGCCTTGTAGATTTTGTGGGAAGTGGAAGCTGTTTCCGGGTCTTCTTTAACGACGTGGCGGTAGGAAACCACGCTGCCGGATAAAATCAGGTAAAGCCTTTTGTTCTGTTCCCCCTGGCGGACGACGCTGTTTCCCCTGCTGATGGCAATAATTCGGTCCGGATCGGAGAAGTACGCCAGATTGATGCGTTTTAGTTTTTTCTGGAATTCTTCCTGTTCAATGATCATAGGGCGCTTTTCCCGTTGATGTTGGCCATGCCGGGACAACATGTCCCGGCATGGAACATTACCTTACTTAAAAAGCATGGCATTGGGCAAGAATCATCATCATGACGTAGGTTAAAACCATGCCCAGGATGCCCAGGATGACGCCGGAAATGGCCATTCCCTTGGAGCTGACCAAGCCGGTGGCATAGGCCAGGGCGTTGGGGGGGGTGCTGATGGGAAGGCTCATACCCAGGGAGGAGGCGAAGGCCACGGATACCAGCAGGGCGGTAACGCCGCCCATGGGAGCCAGGTTGTCACCCATGTTGACGCCGACAACGGCAATAATCGGAATGAGCAGGGAGGCCGTAGCCGTATGGCTCATGAAGGTGGCCATGAACAGGCAGATGATTCCCGTACCCACCATGAGTGGGAAGGGGGACCATTCGGCAAAGGGAATGGAGCCGATCAGGTTTTTTGCCAGTCCGGTGTCTTGCAGGGCCAGCCCCAGGGCAAAGCCGCCGGCTACCAGCCAGAGCACGTCCCAGCCCATTTTCTTCAAGTCTTCCTTGGTGATGGTTTCCGTAATGGCAAAGACGGCAATGGGAATCATGGCGATGGTATTGGAGTCCAGCCCGTGTACTCCCTTGCCCGTTACCCACAGCAGGACGGTAACGGCAAAGGTGACGTAAACGATAATGGCCTTGGGGGTTTTCAGGAATTTCCCTCCCACCTGCAGTTCCAGTTTCTTTTGGGAGATGGGGAACAGCCACAGCAGGAGAAGCCATGCAATCAGAATCATGACGATGACGAAAGGAATGCCGAACATGAGCCATTTGCCGAAGGAGACGTCCAGCCCCATACCCTGCAGCGCCTTCAGCGCGATTGCGTTGGGGGGCGTGCCGATAGGCGTTCCAATGCCGCCGAGGTTGGCGGCGATGGGGATGGCCAGGGCAAAGGCGGCGCGGCCTTTGTCTTCCGGAGTGAACAGGGCCAGCACCGGCGTCAGGATGGCGAGCATCATGGCGGCCGTAGCCGTGTTGCTCATAAACATGGAGAAAAGAGCCGTTACGGACATCAGCCCCAGAAGTACGAATTTGGGATTGGTGCCGAAGGGTTTTAAAAGTACTTTGGCCAGGTTCATGTCCAGCCTGTATTTGGTTGCGGCCGCAGCCAGGAAAAAGCCGCCCAGGAAAAGCATGATGATGGGATCCGCGAAGGTGGCCATCGTGGATTTTTGCTGCATGGTGTTGACAAATTGCAGCCCCTGGATGCGCGCGGTTATTTCCTTGCTGTACAGGCGCCCGGCCGCGGTCTTGAGCTGGGCGGCTATGGATTCCTGCCCGGCGGCTTCTTCCGTTTTTCCTTCACGGGACAGTTCCTGTGCGTTCAGATCTATTTTTTCATAAGCGTCCATGAGCTGGAACCCCAGGGTCATCCTCACTTCTTCCGCGTCCAGCTTGGTTTTCTTATTTAACCGGTTTTCGACATTTTCCTTCAATTTGCCGACTACCTCCGGATTGATCCCTTTGCCTATGGCGTCATCCAGAATGGAGGATACCGCCGCCTTGTCATAGCGCTCCGGCATCAAAAATGAGAGAGAGCCGTTGGAGACGCACAGCAGGGACAGGGTAATGACCATCACGGAGGTGGTCCAGATAGGGATGGGTTCCAAAATCCAGAAGAGCGCCGCCATGACGAACATGGCGATGACGCGGATTTCAATAGGGCTTAATTGGATTCCCCATGAAGCGAAAGGCAGGAAGAAGACGACTCCTGCGGCGGCCAGGCTGATAGCTGCCTTGAGCAGCTTGTTTTGGGTTTCACTCATGAATAATAGCTGGTAATATGGTTGGCGGGCGGAAGGGTACTTCCCGATTTTACAAATAGAAACTTTTATTTAAAAAAATTATGTCAGAGGGGACGGCTGCCGTTTCCCGGAGCTGGAGCCGGGAGCTTTCTCCGTGATGGGAAAATTGCGCAACCCTATGGGGATATGCGTGTTTAGCAGAGATAAGTCAATCATCCGTTCGGGGGCGCCGATTTGGCCGAGTGTTTCCTCTGTATTAAAAAAATTCTGAAGATAGTAGGTTCCTCTATAGCCGCGCGACGTCAAATCCCCGCTGATCTGGTTGATTTCCTTTTCCCCGAGAAGGCCAGAGTGGATTGTCGTTCGAACCTCAAACGGGAAATTTCTGTTGATCAGATAATCCAGCGTTTGAGTGAAGCAGGGGAATAAATCCGGACGCCCGGTAATGGAGCCGAACAGTTTTTCCGGCGCTTTGTAATCCAGGGCAATATAATCGCAAAGCCCTTCCTCCACCAGCGTTTTCACCACGCCGGGCCGGGTGCCGTTGGTGTCTATTTTGACTGCGAAGCCAAGCTGCCGTATATTGCGGCAGATAGGGATAAGGTCGGGACACAGCGTGCACTCGCCTCCGGACAGAACCACCCCATCCAGAAATCCCACCCGATCTCTGAGAAAATCAAGATAGTCCGTCCGGTCTCCGGCAGGAGAATCCGTTCCCCTGACCAGGGAGACGTTGTAACAGTACTGACAAAACAAATTACAGCCTCTCAGCCAGAAGATGCAGGCCACCTTATTTGGAAAATCCAGCAAGGTGAGCGGCGTGATGTCTGCTATGCCCCGACCCGTTCCCATCGACTTCGCATATGTTGTTGGGAGAATTATCGCGGCTGTTCCGTTTGGGCGGAGCAGGAGCAGGGGCGGCCCGGTTCCACGAAGTGGACGCGGTCATGGAACTCGCCCTGTTTGCCGGCGTTGAAAGTTTCTACAGGGCGGTGATAGCCCATGACGCGCGTGTAAACGGTGCAGCGGGTCCGGTCCTGTGCGTATTTGCTTAATATTTCCTGTTTGGTCATTGTCGTATTAATGGTTGGGTTTGAAGTCGGGAGCCTATTGGAAAAGGGATTTTATTCATGCCTGTGGATGTGGAGCAGCTCCTCATCGCAGAAGGGGCAGTATTCGTGCTCCCCGCGCAGATAGCCGTGCTTCTCGCAAACGGAGAAGAGCGGGGTGACGGTGAGGTACGGCATGCGGAAGCGGGTCAGCACTTTGCGGACAATGTCCCGGCAGGCTTCCGGGGAGCTGATGGCTTCGTTCATGTACATGTGGAAGACGGTTCCTCCCGTGTAGCAGCATTGAAGTTCATCCTGAAGCTGGAGCGCCCGGAACAGGTCGCTTGTGTGGTCCACGGGAAGCTGGGAGCTGTTCGTGTAATAACGCTGCCCCACGGGGCCGGCCTGGATGATGTCAGGATAGCGTTTCTGGTCTTCGCGGGCGAAGCGGTGCGTGGTGCCTTCCGCGGGCGTGGCTTCCAGGTTGTACAGGTTGCCGGTTTCCTCCTGGTACTCCTGCATGCGCAAGCGGATGAATTCCAGGATCTCTTCAGCAAAGGCCCTGCCTTCTTCAGAGGTAATGTCCATCGTATCGTTGGAGAAATTGCGCAACAGCTCGTTCATGCCGTTGACGCCGATGGTGGAGAAATGGTTGCGGAAGGTGGGCAGGTAGCGTTTGGTGTAGGGGTACAGGCCGCGGTCATACATTTCCTGAACGAAGGCCCTTTTCTTTTCCAGGCAGGATTTGGCCAGGTCCAGCAGTTCTCCCAGCCTGGCGAACAGGGCCTCCCGGTTTTGCTTGAACAGGTAGCCCAGCCGGGCCAGGTTGATGGTCACCACGCCGATGGAGCCGGTCATTTCCGCGGAGCCGAAGAGACCGCCGCCGCGTTTGAGCAGTTCCCGCAGGTCCAGCTGGAGGCGGCAGCACATGGAACGCACGGCATCCGGCTTGTAGGCCCGTTCGTCAGGCACGCGTTCCCCGTGTTCATTGACGGTGTACTGGCTGCCGATGAAGTTCTGGAAGTAAGAGGAACCGATTTTGGCGGCGTTTTCAAACAGGAGAGGCACGTTTTCCCCTTCCCAGTCAAAATCTTCCGTGATGTTGACGGTGGGGATGGGGAAGGTGAAGGGCTGTCCGGTGCTGTCCCCTTCCGTGAGAACTTCGTAAAAGGCCTTGTTGATCAGGTTCATTTCCTTCTGGAAATGCTTGTAGGTCAGTTCCGTCAGCTTGTTTGCCCCGCGTTCCCTCGCCAGGGCGAGCAGGTTCGCGTCTTCTATTCCTTCAAAGAGGTGTTCCCCTCCGCTGAAGGGGGCCTGGTCCCGCAGGTCGCGCGGCACAGTCCAGTCGATCGTGACATTGGTAAAGGGAGACTGTCCCCAGCGCGAGGGTACGTTCAGGTTGTAAACGAAACTGCGGATGTCTTTCTTGATGCGGGGGAAGTCCGTCTGGTCCTTGAAAACGTAGGGCGCCAGGAAGGTGTCAAAGGAGCTGAAGGCCTGGGCGCCGGCCCATTCGCTTTGCAGAATGCCCAGAAAGTTCGCCATCTGGCCCAGGGCTTCCCGGAAGTGGCGGGGCGGTCTGCTGTTCACGCGGCTGCGCACGCCGTTGAATCCTTCATTGAGCAGGTTGCGGAGGCTCCATCCGGCGCAGTATCCGGTCAGGCAATCCAGGTCATGGATGTGGTAATCCCCTTCCCGGTGCGCGGCTCCTTCCCGTGCGGAGTAAACCTGGTCCAGCCAATAGTTGGCGATTACCTTGCCCGCCGTGTTGTTGATGAGCCCCGCATTGGAATACGTGGTATTGGAGTTGGCGGCAATGCGCCAGTCGCTTTGCCCGATATATTCCTCTACCGTCTGCTTGCAGTCCACATAGGTATTGCCGGAATAAAGGCCGCCAAGCTGTTCGCGCTGCATTTTGTGCAGGAAACGGTAGGTGATGAAGGCCTTGGCCGTGTCAAAATATCCGGAGCGGAACAGGGCGCGTTCAATCATGTCCTGAATCTCTTCCACATGCGCGCTGTCCTGATGGCTCAGCTTGGCTTCCACCTCTTCATAGATGGAACGGTTGTAGGAAGTCCCGGAACTGTGGAAGGCTTTTCTAATGGCCTCTTCAATCTTATAGCCCTGGTATTGTTCCTTTTTCCCGGAACGTTTGATGATGCTTGTTGCCATGGTGGGTGTCTCGCTTGGAAAGGGTGGTGACCGCTCATCCGCGAGCTTGGGCAAAAGCCTGGAAAAACCATAGGCAGGGGCCGACCACATGCGCGCATTCCCGGAAAGGGGGGGCATGCCGAAGACCTGTGCGTATGTTCATCCTGTCCGCGGGATGGGAATACGGCAGCATCAGGTCGTCTTCTGGCTTCCGGTGCGACATGTGATGGGGACTTCCCGGCTGCCTGGGCAGCCAGTGTCCGGTCCATCGTCTACCGGTTACAGCGGCGCGTCCGCGACGGATTTTCACCGTCTTCCGTTACCTGCGCTGGAACGCAATGAACCACAGAAAGAGACCTCCCGCAAGAAAAATGTATAAATAATGTGTTAAATAATTATTCATATGCTATATATGGTATATAACGGTAGAAAAATGATTGATAACACAGCTTTCTTTTCCGTCATGGCACCATATATGCCCTTGCGTCCCTTTCCCGGTCTGGAGGAGCGCGGAAAAAGAAAAATTCTTGTTACAAGAAAATTCCAGCCTTCTTTTCCCGTATGATATGACATGCGTTTCTTTGCCTTTTCAAAAAATGGATGGAAGAAATATTTTCTGTTGCCGGTTCTTGCTGTGTTTTCCGCAGGAACTCCTGTTTCCGGAGCTTCCGCGGACTGGAATGAAAAGACCATCCGGGACAACCTTCAGCTGGTGGCGGAATGGCAGGCGAAGCATCCTAAAAGACGTTCTCCGCTGCATTGGACTTACGGAGCCTTTTATTCCGGCCTGGCGCAGTATGGCCTGTCCGTTCCGGAAGGTCCGGGGCTGCCGTTGCTGAGAAAAGCGGGGGAAGAGCAGGAATGGAACATCCTGAACCGGCATTATCATGCGGACGACCATGCCGTGGGGCATGCCTGGATGGAGATGGCGATGGAAGACGGCAATCCCTCCGCAGCGTCAAAGATCCGCGCCGTGCTGGACAAGGTGATGAACCGGCCTTCCTCCGCTTCCCTCCAATTCCTGACTCCGGGCTGCCAGGACCGCTGGAGCTGGTCGGACGCCCTGTTTATGTCCCCTCCCGTGTTCGTAAAACTGGCGGCCTATACCGGAGACCGCCGTTATCTGGAGTTTATGGATAGGGAATACAAGCTTACCTGCGACTATCTTTTTGACCGGGAGGAGGGCCTGTTTTTCCGGGATTCCCGCTATTTTACCGTTCCGGCGGCGAATGGAAAAAAGATGTTCTGGAGCCGGGGCAATGGCTGGGTGATTGCCGGATTGCCTCTTATTTTGCAGGACATGCCTGCGGACTGGCCTTCCCGCCCCTTTTATGAAGATTTGCTTAAACGCCTGGCGGCAGCGCTGAAAAAATGCCAGTCGCCAGACGGTTCCTGGCATGCGAGCCTGCTGGATCCAGACGACCCTCCCTTGAAGGAGATGAGCGGCACCCTCTTTATCATGTACGGGATGCTGTGGGGTGTGAATCAGGGGTATCTGGATGCGGATGAATACCTTCCCTCCATCCGTAAGGCCTGGAAGGCCGCTTGTGATGCGGTCAGCAAAGAGGGTGCGCTGGGCTGGGTGCAGCCTATTGCGGATAAGCCGGGCCATTATTCCGGGAAAGATACGGAGGTGTACGGCGCGGGGGCCTACCTGCTGGCCGGGAGTGAGTTGCGTAAGTATGTCATTGGCCGGGACCATCCGCGGAAAAAGACCGTGACCGTTACGAATCCCCTGGGCAGGTTCCGTCCTGCTGAAACCGTGTCGGTTCCATGGCCGTCCGGAGGTTCCGGTGATGGTGCCGGTCTTCGCGTTTTTGACGTCCGTCACGGACGTGTCATCCCGCATCAGCTGGCGGATACGGATGGGGACGGAACGGCGGATACCCTTTTGTTCCAGAGCAATTTCCGTCCCGGAACGGTCCGTGATTTCTGGATTCTGGAGGATTCCTCCCTGGATGCGGCGCCTTCCGCGGATGTCTGTTTCAGCCGTCCGGTACCGGAGCGGCTGGATGATTTCGCGTGGGAAAATGATCTTACGGCGCACCGGATTTACGGTCCGGCCGTCGCCAGGCCTGCCCCGGAGGGAGAGGGCCTGGTTTCCAGTGGGACGGATGTATGGAGCAAGCGCGCGGGGGTTCCCGTTATCAATGAATTTTACAAACGGGGGGATTACCACCGGGATCACGGCCGGGGACTGGATATGTACAATGTAGGTCCGGGCCGGGGCTGCGGCGGCATTGCCGTGTTCAGGGATGGGAAACCACATGTTTCCGGGAACTGGGCCGGCGCCCGGACATTGTACAATGGCCCGGTCCAGACCGCTTTTGAGGTGGTTTATGCGCCGTGGGACATTGGCGGCGGCGTGCGTGTGGCGGAGACGCGGAGGGTGACGCTAGATGCGGGAAGCCGTTTTTCCAAAATCCGCAGCGTCTTGAATATCCGGGGAGCTGAAACGGTGCAAGCCGGTGTGGGAATGGATGCCGGAAAGCGCAGAAATGATTATGAAGCAGTCATGGAGGACCGGGAGTCCGGCGGCCTGATGACCGCATGGAGCCGGCCCCGGCGGGAGGACGGATGCCTGGGAGCCGCCGTAATCGTGCCCTGGGTTCCGGAAGGCCGTGCGGTGGATGCGGAAGACTGTACCTACTGGCTCAGGAGGGTCGTGAACGGAGAACCTTTTGAATGGTACATGGGGGCGGTTTGGGACAGGGCTTCTCCCATTCAGTCCGCTGCCGGCTGGGAAGCGGAGGCGCGCCGTGTCCGGGAGTGCATCGGCCATCCACTGCAAGTCCGGGTGCGATAGAAGCCGTCGCATCCTGTTGTTTCTCGCGGAGCGCGTGGCGGCTTCCTCTTGTTACGGATGCGGCGGTGCGGGAATAGGCAGCCATTCCGCCAGCGTTTCCGGCTGGAGGGGAGCCGGAGTTTCCCGCGCGTCCGGAGAAGCCAGGTTCAGGTCGTTCCTGACGATTTCCGACCGGATGGAAGCCAGGGAAAGAAGGGTATGGTAGATGTGGTCGTGGGAGACGGCTTTCAACCGGTTGGCTTTCAGGGCGCGCACCATGTCCGGATAGCGTGAAGCGAAAGCGTCCGAGTACCAGATGAACATGGCAGGCCGGTAAACGGGCGGCAGAATATGGCCCTGGAACATTTTCCCTTCCTCTCCCAGCGCTACGCCGTGGTCGGAACAGTAAAAATAAATGGCGGGCCTGTTCTTCAACAGTGCAATCATGCGGTGAATGGAGGCATCCAGGTCCACGATGGAGTTATCATAGGCATTGACGGTTTCTTCCAGACGAGCCTTGGGGTCGTCCATATTGCAGGATGCCGGGGTAAAACGTTCCGCCTGCGCGGGATAGCTGAACGCCATATGGCTCCCGTTATTGTAAATGATATAGAGCTGCCTGTCGCTGCCGTGGCGCTTCAGGGATTCCTCCATGACCAGGGAGGTCCGTTCCTGCATCATTCCGGGCGTCTGGTGCTGGAGCGGGGTCTGTTCCCGTTCACGGCAGTTCCGTGTCAGGATGCCCAGGGAATAATCATGAATGGAATCTCCGCTCAGGTCCATGATACGGACGGTGCGGAACCCGTGTTTGTTGAACAGGTCAATGAAGGAGGAGTGACCGGGGGTGCGGCGGCACAATTCCGCATCCGTAAACATGCCGATGGCGGAAATTCTGGTCACGATGCCGAAGGAGGTGGCGTGGGGGAAAGAGACGATGTTGGATTCTCTGGAAAGCCGGGGCATCGTATTCCGGTGGTACCCGTTCAGGGGAAGATGGTCCGCCCGGACGCTTTCCCCCATGTGGAAAACCACAGCCAGGTCATCTGGGGCTTCGCATCGGGAAAGGGGTTCCGCGCAGGACGGCAGATTCCGCAATGTGTTGAAGCGCCCAGCATCCTGGGTGACGTATTCGTCCGCCAGTTTGTACGTCATTGTGAAATCCACGAGAGGCCAGCCTTTTGCCTTGTCGGACGTATAGTAAAGATAAAGGGGTTCCGAGCTGTAGGAGGCTGCCGGAATGCTCAGCAGCAGGAAAGCCCCGTACAAGCCCCAGATGCATGTCAGTGCGCCCCATGTGGCTTTTTGGCGCAGGGAACGGCGGCTCCAGTGGATGGCCAGGTAGATAAACCCGGTCAGAAGCAGGGTTCCTGCAATGGAAGCTGGGGTACAAAAAGCGCAGACTTCCCGGAAATTGGTCTCCGCCATGCTGGAAAGCACGGAAAGGTTCAGGGTCAATCCGTACCGCATCTGCATCATGTACAGGCCCGCATTAAACAGGATAATGACCGGAAGAAGGACATAGGCGGTGAAACGGTATTTCAGGCAGAAAAGAATGGTGCCGCAGAGCAGGGACGCGGAGCAGGCGATGCCCAGGCAGCTCATCAACAGGCTTTGGCCGTCGTTGAGCACATAGGGATTGGCCGCCAGAGCCGCCGCAAGTCCGGCTGCCCACAGGCATCGCATGCGGCGGGGAATGAACGCGGAACGCAGAGCCTGGCAGATAACGGTCAACGGGCCGCATGTGGACGGATACCGTTCTGCGGAACCGACGGATGCATGGGGAGGAATCATCGCAAAGAAAGGATAAAAAATTCTTCCTGCTTAAAAAGGCGGAAGAAATTATAAGAGTTTCAGAATAAATCGCAAGCAGAATGTAGGAGAAGCTTTTCGCGGAGTGGCCGCCTCCGCAAAAAGGGAAGGGTTTTCTTCCATGGACTGCTCTGGGAAAAGAAAACCGCCCGGGATGTTCCGGGCGGTTTTTAGGTGCCGTGGATGGCCTCCGGTGCTCAAACGGAGTTTATCCGATGACGAGGAATTTTTCAGCTTTGGTTCCGCAGAGGGGGCACGCATCCACGCCTTCCAGAGATCTGAAAGTATCTCCGCAAACCAGGCATATCCAGTATTGCCTGGGCAGGGAACTGGTGTCTCCGTTTTCCAGGGCTTTGAGAGCGACAGAATAAAAATCGGCATGTTCTTTTTCCGCTTCCGTGGCCCACGTGAAGGAGCGGACGGCGGCTTTCTGCCCTTCTTCTTCCGCCACAGCGATGAATTCCGGATACATGCTTTCAAATTCATGGGTTTCCCCGGCAATGGCGGCTTTCAGGTTTTCCGCGGTGGTTCCTACATGGATTTGGATATCAATGGGCTCCATTGTTGCCCCCAGCTTTTCCAGAACCTTGTTGTGGTTGGCGGCATGGACGGATTCCGCCTTGGAGGCGGCTTCAAACAATTTCTGAATGAGAGGCTGCCCTTCCTGGGCGGCTTTGACGGCATAGGCCGCGTAAGTGGCGGAGGCGGTGCTTTCGCCCGTAATGGCAGCTTTCAGGTTTTCTATGGTTTTAGTCATCGGGAGTAGATTTATAATAATTCTAAAAAGATGCAACTGAAAAAATCCTTCATGGGGGGAAAAATGCAAATTCTTCTTTCTGCGGCATCACGGGAAGCCGTTACACAATGATTCATTGACGCATGCATGGCGAACCTGTACAACGGAAACGTTATGAAGAGCATTGTAACAATTAGTTCGGCATGTGCCCTGGCATTTGCAGGTATGGCTTCCGCCCAGGATGCCCCGGCTCCGGCACCCGCGCCGGCCGCTGAAACCCCTGCCGCGCCCGCTGCGCCGGCCGCTGAAGTTTCCAAGGAAGCGAAGGAAGCCGCTGATCAGATGCTGGCGCTGATGAAGGAAATGTCCGCCACGCTCAGTACGGTGAAAGATAAGGCTACTGCAGACGCAGCTGCGGAAAAGATGGCGAAGATTAATGAAAAGGGAGAAGCCCTTTCCAAGAGCGCCCAGAAGGTTCAGGCTGAAATGGATGCCGCCATGCAGGCGCGCCAGGCCGAGCTTCTGCCCATTTTCATGGGCATGATGACCGACATGCAGCGTTTGCAGCAGGCCGACTTTTACGGAAGCCAGGCCCTGAAGGACGCCATGAAGCAGACTGGCGCTGCCGGTCCGGAAGAAGATGTGGAAGAGGAGGAAGATGTAGAGGTGGAAGCAGTTCCGGCTCCCGCTCCCGCTCAGAAGGAAGCTTCCGCCCCTGCGGCCAAGTAACTTTCTTTTTCAGGATTGTTTCTCCTCCGGCATTGCAAGATGCCGGAGGATTTTTTACGGCAGGCCGGCAGGGCAGAAAAACCTCCGGGGGGTGGCGCAAGAATTTGCAGTATACCCGGCTGAATAAAAGGAGACTGTGTCCGGAATTAGGCCGGAACACTTGAAAGCGGCTGAAAACGGGCAGGCCGCCTCCGTTTCCGGTGCGGCCTGCCGGGTTGTGATGGGTTAATGGCCAGACCTGTTATTTGGCCTTTTTCTTCTTGACGGCGGCTTTGGATGGCTTGGCTGCCGTTTTGGTGGCTTTGACGGGTTTTTCCACCGGGCACTCATTGACGGAGTTCCAGGACCAGTCCCATTTGTCCACGTTCATGGCACAGGCGGTCAGGAGCGCTACGGAAGCGTCCAGGTCGTCCTTGTGAGCCATTTCAATAACCTGGTGCACATTGCGGGTGGGTACGGAAATAGCCCCGGCAATGGAGCCGCCCGGAACGAATTTCTGCATGGCGCCGGCGTCCGTGCCTCCCGCCGGCAGCATTTCCGTCTGCCATTTGATCTTATGGGCATCTGCCATGGCCTTCATGAACTTGACCATGCGGCGGTCCGCAATGACGGAGCCGTCATACAGCTTAATGGCGGCGCCTGCGCCCAGGTGGGAAACCTGGTCATGCGCCGGAGTTCCGGGAATATCGCAGGCGATGGTGACGTCCAGGGCAATGGAGAAGTCCGGCTGGATGTCCAGAGTGCCGGCCTGCGCGCCTCTCAGGCCCACTTCTTCCTGAACGGTAAAGGCGGCCACGAAGTTGCAGGAAGGCTTTTTCTTGGAAGCTTTGATGGCGCGGAGGGCTTCAATCAGCACGTAGCACCCGGCGCGGTTGTCCAGAGATTTGACGTTCACGCAATCCCCCATTTCCACCAAATCCCGTTCGCGGGTAACGGAGTCGCCCACGGAAACGTATTTTTCCACTTCCTCTTTGCTCATGCCCAGGTCAATGAAGAAATCGGTCACTTCCGGCAGCTTGGTGCGTTCCGCCGGAGACATGACGTGGATGGGTTTCACGCCCATGACGCCGATGAGGTCTTTTTTGCCGTGGACGATGACGCGCTGAGCCGTCAGCGTCTTGGCGTCAAAGCCGCCCAGAGGCAGGAATTTGATGAACCCCTTGTCGTCGATGTGGCGAACCATGAACCCGATTTCATCCATGTGGGCGGCGGCCATCATGGTCTTTTCCGTGTTTTTGCCTTCTACGATGGCAATCACGCTGCCCATGTTGTCCACGCGCACGGCGTCCACCAGCGGGGCCACTTCCTGAATGATGAAATCACGGATTTTGTCTTCAAACCCCGGAGCGCCCGGAGTCACGCAAACCTGACGAAGCAGTTCCAAATTCATAATGCCGCCAATGTAATGGTTTTCATGAAGGTTGGCTAGCCCATAATGCGGCCTCCGGAAGGGGAGCCCGCAGGAACCCGTTTGCCGTGCTTAACGGCGTTCCCGGGTAATGACGGCCTCCGGTTGTGCGGGGGCTCCGTTGTCCGGCCTTTTGTAGTTGACGTTATGGGCGTCCAGAAAGGGAAGCTGGCGGTCGAGGCGCTTGCGGAAGTCCTTCTCGTTTTTCTGATCTTTGGGGGTCCAGGCTACTTCAGCGAGCGCCAGGGCGCGGGGGAAGACATGATATTCCCATTTCGGCAGGTTAGGGATGTACTCCGTCCAGATGTTCGCCTGGCAGCCCAGAACCTGTTTTTCCCGTTCCCGGGGCGTTCCCTGCGGGACGGGGTCCAGCCCATAAACGCGCTGCCAGGTCAGGTTGTCGTTATTGATGGTTTCATACTCCGGTACTGAAGGTTTGCCGGGCCCCTGGTCATAGTCAAAGTACAAGTGGCTGTTGGGCGTCATCACCACGTCGTTGCCCTGTTCCAGAGCGTGCCGCGCGCTGTTCGGCATCCAGCTGCGCCAGACCATCATGGTGGCGGTGGGGGAGAGGCCTCCTTCCTGGATTTCATCCCAGCCGATGAGCCTTTTTCCGCGGCTGTTGATCATTTTTTCCACGCGGCGGATGAAGTAGCTCTGGAGTTCGTGCTCGTTGGCCAGGCCGTTGTCCCTCATGACCTGCTGCGCCGCGGGGGACTGCTTCCACTGGTCCTTGGGGGCTTCATCCCCGCCGATGTGGATATAGGGGCTGTCCGGGAACAGGGCGCACACTTCGTCAATGACGTCTTCCAGAAAACGGAAGGTTTTTTCCGTGGGAGCGAAGGTGTAGGGATGCACGCCCCAGGTTTCCTGCACCTTGGGCGCATAGCCCGGAATGTCCGTGTTGCCCAGTTCCGGATACGCGGCAATGGCGGCGGAGGCGTGGCCCGGCATTTCCACCTCCGGAATGACGGTAATGCCGCGGTCTTTGGCGTATCGCACCACTTCCCGGATTTCTTCCGGAGTGTAATGGCCGGAGTAGGGCGCGCCGTCCGCCTTGTTGCGGCTGCCGATGACGGGGGACTGCGCCCGGGCGCCTCCCACGGTGGTCAGCCTGGGGTACTTGGAGACCGGGAGCCTCCATCCCTGGTCGTCCGTCAGGTGCCAGTGCAGGGTGTTGAATTTGTACCTTTCCATCAAATCCAGAATCTTTTTGATGTCCCGCACGGGCATCATGTGGCGGCAGCTGTCCATCATCAGGCCGCGCCATGAGAAGCGGGGCCGGTCCTCCACGTCCAGCCTGGGCAGGGCCGGATCTCCATTCCTGTCGGCAGCGACGCTTTGTACAAGGGATTGAAGGGCATACAAAGCGCCATTCACGGAACCGGAGGCAATGGAGATGGAATCCGGCGTTACGGCAAGGCGGTAGCCTTCCCTGCCCAGGGACGCGTCTTCCGTAAAGATGATGTCCGCTTTGTTTTTAACCAGCACCGTATTGATTCCATTATCGCGGAAAATCCGTTCCGCCTGCCTGGAAAGCGGATTTTCTTCCGGGAGCCTGACGCCGTTTTTCAGGGAAAAGCCGCTTTCTCCGGTTTGGGCGCGCAGGGCGGCGGGCCGGGGAATCATATGGGGCGTTTCGAGAACCGGAGCGGACGGGGCGCCCCAGCAAACAGAAAACAGGCTGACAACCGTGGCAGGAAAAATACACTTGGAAATCATAGCGTACGTAAATACGCGGTATTTTCCGGAAAAATTCCGTTTCGGGGTTATTTTTGCAAATGCAGAGAAAACCGGCATATGAAAATAGCGGTTGTTCCGCCCGGGCGCCTGTGAGAGTATTCCCGCGCTATGAATGAAGCCGCTTCCCCCCGCATCAGGAAGACGATGGTATTTGTGCTGCTGGCGCTTTTTCTGGGCCAGTTCGGAAGCGGTGTGTATGATCTCATTTTCAGCAATTTCCTGCGTGATGCCCAGCATCTTGACGTGGAGATGCGCGGGCTGATTGAATTCCCCCGGGAATTGCCCGGCATCCTGTCTCTTTTTGTGGTCAGCCTGCTTTTCATGTTTAATGAGGTCCGCATGGCCGGGGTGGCGTGCCTGCTGATGTTCGGCGGCATGTACGCGCTGGCTTTCTGCGGCGCCGGAACCAGCCTGTGGACTTTGTCTGCGTGGATTTTGACGGTGAGCCTGGGTCAGCATATCCTGATGGGCATGATTGACACCATTGTCATCCATACGGCGAGGCCGGAAAACCGCAGCCTGCGGCTCGGCCAGATGAAGGCTCTGGGAACGGCCGCCGCGCTGCTGGGCGCGCTGTGCGTGTGGATCAAGTGGAAATTCAATCAATCTTTTGCCGTGGACTTTTTCGTCACGGGGGGCGTGTGCCTGTTGGCGTCCCTGTTTCTGAGCCGGGTGAAGACGCCCGTCTTCCCGCAGCGGCGCGGATGGAGGCAATGTTTCGTCTTCAAGCGCAGATATGCCGTTTATTATGGATTGGAAATTCTGCACGGCATCCGCAAGCAGCTTTATCTGACCTTCGGTTTCTGGCTGATGGTCAGCACGCTGGGCCAGTCTCCCGGATATATCGGAAAAACCCTGCTCATGGCCGGCATCATCGGGCTGGTTACTCAACCCCTGATCGGCTGGAGCATCAAGCGCTACGGGGAACGGAAGGTGACGATTTTCGACAGCGTGGCGCTGTCCCTCCTGTGCCTGGCATACGCCTTCGCTCCGGAACTGCTGCCCCTGCATTGGGCCGTGGGGGTAGTGACCGCCTGCTTTGTCCTGGACAACCTGCTGTTTGCGCTAGGCATGGCCCGGAGCACCTACGTGGCCCGCATCTGCGAGAAGCCGGAGGACATTACGCCAAGCATTTACACCGGGCTGGCCATCAATCATGTGGCTTCTATCGCTTACGGCGTGCTGGGCGGCGTGATCTGGATGAATACGGGCGGCCCGCAAGCGGTGTTCCTGATAGGCGGTGCGGCTACCGTCGGGGCCGGGCTGGTGGCGCGGCGCATGGACAGGCCGCAGCCTTGACCGGGCGCCTAACGCACGGGTTTGTCCGCACCTTTTTTAAGGGCGTTCATAATCTTGTTGAAGATATCCGTATTTTCATAAATGCCGGTGAAGTCGCCGCTTCCCGCGCCGAAGGCATACACCGGAACAGCCACGCCGTCATGACTGCCGGAACCGAACCGGGCCGTTATTTCCCCCTTTTCCCGGCTGCCGCCCGTGAGCGCGAATGCTCCCGTATTATGGTCCGCCGTGATGACGACCAGGGTGCCGGGGTGTTTGGAGGCCCAGTCAAGCACGGCTCCCGCAGTCCGGTCAAAATCAAGGAGTTCTTCCATCATTTCTTCCAGGTTGCTGCTGTGGGCTGCCTTGTCGATGTTGGACCCTTCAATCATCAGGAAAAATCCGTCGGGATTCCGGGAAAGGGTGTCCAGGGCTTTCAGTGCGGCTTGGCGGAAAACGTCTCCCCGCTTGGAGGGCGGGGGAAGATTCCCCGGAGCGGTGACGGCCAGCGTTTTTCCGGGAGGCAAGGCGCCGGCTTCTTCCCAAGTGCGGGCGACGCGGTATCCCTGCGCCTGCATTTCCTGGAAGATATCCCTGCCGTCCGGCCTCTGCGTGAAGTATTTGCCGCCGCCGCCAAAGATGAAATCGGCACGGGAACGGGGGTAATCCCCAATGATGCCGTAGGCATCCGATCTTTTTTCATTATTGGCGCAGAAAGATGCCGGGGTGGCGTCATTCAGCTCGCAGGTGGCGATAACGCCGGTGGATTTGCCCATGTCCGCCGCCTTGTCCACCAGGGAATCCAGCCTGTTGCCCTTGGGGCATACGGCGACTCGATGATAAAGCGTCTTGGTTCCCGTCGCCATGGCGGTGCCCGCAGCGGCGGAGTCCGTGACCAGCTTGTCCGCGCACCATGTTTTGGAAATGCCCGTAACCGGGCAGTTTTCAATAAATAAGCGTCCTCTGTTGGCTGCCCATGCGGCGGAAAGGTGGTGGATGCCCATGCCGTCTCCAATCATCAGGATTACGTTGGTGACGGGAAGGCTGCGGTCAGGTTCCGGGATTTCCGCCACCGGATAGGGGCGTTCCAGAATGAAGCGCTGGTTTTCCGCCGCCGGAAGCAGGGACGGAGCAAGAAGGAGGGCAAATGCTAAAAGGCGCAGCGGAGAAGTCATGCAATCACTTTCCCGTCTGCGGCGGAACAAGTAAAGAGGAAAAAATATGCCGGTCCCGTATGGAACCGGCATGAACCGTTCAAAAGGGCTTATTTGGCGTCCGCCTGTTTTTGCAGGATGTCCCGGATCTGTTCCAGGAGGACGACGTCATCCGGCTTGGGAGCAGGGGCGGCCGGAGCTTCTTCGCTCTTGCGCCTCAGGGCTCCGATCAGCTTGATGGCTACAAAGACGGAGAAGGCGATGATGAGGAAGTCAATGGTCGCCTGAAGCAATTCCCCGTATTTTAATTCCACATCGCCCAGCTTCAGCACCAGGTATGCCAGGTTGACCCCGGAAGTAAGGTAGCCGATGATGGGGGTGATGATGCTGGAAACGAAGACGGAGACGATTTTGTTGAATGCGCCGCCGATGACGACGGCCACCGCCAGGTCAATAACGTTCCCTTTAAGGGCGAATGCCTTGAATTCTTCCAGAAAGCCTTTGAGGTTGAAAAAATGAGCCATAGTGGATTATTGCTGGTTGCGGCGGTTATTCTGCCGTTAAAATGATAAAAGAAAAGAAAAATGAATGGGCGGCGGACAAAGATGTGACTGTCTTCCGGGGTAAAATGCGGCAATCATGACGTGGTTCCCAAAAAAATCATTTACAGACGGGGCCAGAAGAGCAAACTACGCCCATATTACCTTAACTTATGAACACAGAAGAAAAGCTCAACCAGTACGTACTCCATTCCTATGGCCGTTATCCCATGGCTGCCGTCCGCGGAGAAGGCTCCCGACTGTGGGACAGCACGGGAAAGTGCTATCTGGACTTCTGTGCCGGCATTGCGACCTGCGTGCTCGGGCACTGCCATCCTGCGGTGACGCAGGCCCTGCAAAAGCAGGCCGCCACCCTGGTGCACTGCTCCAACCTGTACCAGATCCCCCAGCAGGCGGATCTGGCGGAATTCATCGTGACCAAATGCGTGGAGCGCCCGGGAAAAGTCTTTTTCGCCAACAGCGGTGCGGAGTCCAATGACGGTTTAATCAAAGTAGCGCGCCGTTACGGGCACCGCAAGCCCCAGCCGGACGGCAAGCCCCGTTATGAGGTGCTTACGTTCAACAAATCCTTCCACGGGAGGACGCTGGGCAGCATGTCCGCCACGGGGCAGGATAAAATCAAAATCGGCTTTGACCCCATGCTGCCGGGATTCCGCCATTTGCCTTTCAACGATCTGGAAACGGCCCGCGAAGCCATCAGGCCGGAAACGGTGGCCTTCATGCTGGAAACCGTCCAGGGAGAAGGAGGGGTCAACTGCGTGACTCCGGAATTTCTGCGGGGCCTGGCGCAGTTGTGCAGGGAGCATGATCTTCTTCTGCTGATGGATGAAGTGCAGTGCGGCTTTGGCCGTTGCGGCGACATCATGGGATGGCGCGCCGTAGCTCCGGATGTGGAACCGGACGGCATTTCCTGGGCCAAGGCTCTGGGCGGCGGTTTCCCCATCGGCGGCTTCTGGATTTCCGACCGCGCCATTGACGGCCAGGGTACGGAGCTTTCCTCCATCATGGATCCCGGCTCCCATGGCTCCACGTATGGAGGCAACCCGCTCGGCACTGCGGTAGGCCTGGCCGTGCTGCGGGAAGTTGTTTCCCAGGGGCTCCCGGAGCGGGCGCGGCGCCTGGGCGCGGAAATTCGCAGGGAAATAGAATCCTGGAACCTGCCTGTTGTTCAGGGCGTGCGTGGCCTGGGCCTGTTGCTGGGCATTGGCCTGAACCCGGAAATGGTAGCCGCGCCGGAGGGCAAGACGATCGCCTCCGTAGTGGTGGAGGCCCTGCGGCAGGAAGGGTTGCTTTCCGTTCCCGCCGGGCCGGAAACCGTCCGTCTGCTGCCGCCGCTGAATGTCAGTGAAGAGGAAATCCAGCAGGCTCTGGCCATCATCAGGCGCGTGCTTAAAACGTACGCCAAATAGAATACAGCCCTTATTTGCTTTATTGTTATGAAGGAAGAAGCCATTAAAGCCCCCGGCAGCACGATAAAGCAATATTCCATCATGCTCCAGAACCGGGTGGGGGCCCTGACCGCCCTCCTCGGCCTGCTGGACATGCACGGCATTTTCTGTCTGGGATTCAGCATGCAGGACTGCCATGAGGCGACTATTGCGCGCCTGATTGTCAGCGATCCGGAAAGGACGTCGGAAATTTTTCTGGAGAAAGGTATTTGCTATACGGAGTCCGGGGTGCTGGTGGCGGTGCTCCGCCATGGCCCCGCAGACCTCAAAAAATGCCTGGATGCGCTGTATGTCGCGGAAATGAACGTCAACTTTCTCTATCCCCTGCTGCCTTGCGTGGGGCGGGGGTCTCTGGTGGCTCTTCACGTGGAGGATCTCAACTTCGGGCGCACCGTGCTGAATTCCAGCGGCATCAAAGTCCTGTTCCAGCAGGACCTCAGCCGGTAGGAACAGCCGTTTTTCCTTTCTTCCCCGCTGCCCTGTTCAGGAGTGTTTTCTCCAAGCGCCTCAAGGGGTTGCCCGGCTTTTTCGCCTTGACGGGAGGGGAAAACATGGTATGGTACGGGCCGCATGGCAAAAGTACCCGTAATCAATCTTCGCAAGGGACACGCGGTCAATTACAACAATGACGTTTGCGTTGTAGTCAGCATGGAGCACAAGTGCCCCCCCCGCATGGCTTCCTATGTGCAAATGAGCATCCGCAGCATTTCCACTAAAAAGGTGTATAACCTTCGCCTGACTTCCAATGAATCCCTGGAAGGCGTCAACCTCGCCCGTGAGGAATATGAGTTCAGCTACATTGACGGCATGGGTTATCACTTCATGAATCCGGATACATACGAAGACATCACCGTGTCTCCGGAAATCGTGGAACCCGTCAAGGATTATCTGATGGAAGGCAATATCTACATCCTGCTTTTCACGGATGAAACGGTCGTTTCCGTAGAACTCCCCGCCGCCATCACCATGGAAGTGGCGGAAGCTCCTGAAGGCGTCAAGGGCGACAGCGCGAACAATGTTTACAAATCCGCCACGATGACCACCGGACTGGTGGTGCAGGTGCCCCTTTTCATCAAGCCCGGTGAAAAGATTTCCGTAAAGACGGAAGACGGTTCCTATCTGGGCCGCGTAAACTGAGTTGCCCCTCTTTCTGTTCTTTGAAGAGCCCCGTCCGGTTTGTCCGGATGGGGCTTTTTTCATGCCGCAATGCCTGACCTTTTTCCTGTTTCCGGAAGAGGGCGGTTAACTTTTCCGCGCGGTATGGAATGGTTCCTTTATGGGGGGAATCCTTTTTCTGGTAAATGCGAACGTAGTCTATTTCATATTTCTGGGGCAGCGGCAGTTTGTCCAGATCTCCGCCGGTGGCGCCCAGAGCCAGGTTCAGGATGATGAAGTGAGGCTGCCGGAAGGGATTGGCGACTTCCTTGTAAGAGGCGTTGACGGTATTATCCAGGGGAGTCCGGTTCAGCAGAATATCGTCCGCATACAGGCGCACTTCCTTTTCATCCCAGTCCATACGGAAGACATGGAAGCTGTCCGCCCAGTCCGCGTGTTTTTCCTGGAGCCATTTGAGCGGCGTGTAAGTGGTACTCCATTTGGCCACGTCCTTTTTGGGGGAGCCCCAGCAGAGATTGGCCAGATAGGTGGACTGGTAGTACTCCATGATGTCTATTTCCCCGCACATGGGCCACTTTTCCTTGACGCCCAAGGTCCAGAAAGCAGGCCACATGCCTTCCCGCGGGCTGAATCTGGCCCGGATTTCAAACCGCCCGTACAGCCAGGAAAATTTGCCGCGCGTCGTCAGGGAGGCAGAGGTGTATTCCGCCTCTTTCCGTGTCGTCTGCCAGTTTTTTCCCTCCGGATCGTAATGGGGGTTGGCATGTTTTTCCTTCCTGCCTTCAATAATCAGCATGCCGTCTTTGCAATAGGCATTTTCCGGCTGGTACCATTGCGCTTCCTTGTTGCGGACGAAACCGTGTTCGTAATTCCATTTGGCAGGGTCCGGACGGCCGTCTTTGTCGAATTCGTCGTGCCAGACGAGTTCATAATCGGAATAATCCGCTTTTTCCACGACTCTCTCCGTTTTTTTGACGCCGTCACCATGGAGGGTGTAAAGCTGGGCGTGGAGGGGGGTGGACAACAAGGCCGCACTGGCCAGGATGTTGAATAGAGGAGGAATGTTCATGGAAGAAAGTAAAGGTGTTTGTTACTGGTACGGGGCCGCGGGCGTTTTTTTGTCATTTTTTATCAGAGGGGGCTGAAGCCGCGAAAGCGGCTTGAGGAACGGAATAAATGTGTTAGGTTCGGCTAACAGTATGGGGTCTTGTCTGGACCCGGAACATCAAACATTCCGTTTTAATGACAATGGAAGAAAAGAACTATCTTGTTTCCGGTATGCATTGCGCCGGGTGTGCCGCCAAGGTGGAGCGCGCCGTGGAAGGATTGGAGGGGGTGGAGCGCGTAGAGCTGAATTTGCTGACGGGGAAGATGACCGTCTTGTTTGAAAAGCCTGATTCCCCCGCCATGGAGCGGATAGCTCCGGTGGTGGAGAAAGTCGGTTTCCGCCTGGCGGACTGGAAGGAGGAGCCGCTTGCCGGAACGGAGAGGGAGGAAAGGCTGGAACAGGAGGAAACGGGCGGCTCCCGCCTCGTTTGGTCCATTCTGCTGCTGGTTCCTTTGATGTATTTGTCCATGGGCCCCATGTGGCACTGGCCCGTTCCGGGAGGGAGTTGGGGCCTGTGGATGAATTGGTGGACACAAGGCATTCTGGCGGGCGCCGTCCTGTGGCTGAACCGGCATTATTTGATAAACGGCGTGCGGCAGCTTGTGGCGCTGTCTCCCAATATGGATTCCCTGATCGCCATCGGTTCCGGCTCCGCTTTTCTGTATGGGCTGTATTTGCTGGTTGCGGGGATGTGGCAGGGTTTCAGTGTGGAGGGAATGGAGCTGTATTTTGAATCTGCGGCCATGATCGTCACCCTGATTTCCCTGGGGAAATACCTTGAACGCCGCTCTTATCGGAAAACGAATGCCGCCGTAAAAGGGCTGGTGAAGCTGGTCCCCCAGGAGGCGCTGGTATGGCATGACGGCGCGGAGCGCGCCGTTCCACTGGATGAAATTCGTTCCGGGGACCTGGTGGTGGTGAAAACCGGGCAGCGGATTCCGGTGGACGGCATGATTGAAGAGGGGCAGGCGGCTCTGGATGAATCAGACCTGACGGGGGAAAGCATGCCGGTGGACAGGGCGGCGGGGGACCGGGTGATCAGCGGAACGTTCAACCGGGCCGGGTATCTCAAAATCCGCGCGGAACGCGTGGGCGGGGATTCCACGCTGGCCCGCATGATCCGCCTGGTGGAACAGGCCAGCCAGTCCAAGGCGCCCATTGCGCGGCTGGCGGACCGGGTATGCTATTTCTTTGTCCCTGCGGTCATTGCCGTTGCCCTGGTATCGCTGGTTGGGTGGATGGCTGCCGGGGAGGGTTTTTCCTTCGCCCTCGCCAGGGCAATTGCGGTGCTGGTGATTTCCTGCCCCTGTGTCCTGGGGCTCGCTACGCCTATCGCCATTATGGTGGGGACGGGCAGGGGCGCGCGGCTGGGCATCCTGTGCAAGTCCGCCGGAGCTCTGGAAGCCCTGAGCCGCGTGGATACCGTCGTTTTTGACAAGACGGGTACCCTGACGGAAGGGGAGCCGCGGGTAGTGGCCGTGCTGCCGGAGGAAGGCATGGATGCGGACGCGCTGGTGGAAATGGCGGCGGCTTTGGAACAGGGTTCGGAACATCCTGTGGGAAAGGCTGTTTATGAACACGCCAGGCTTCTGAATTTGCCTGTCCGCGCCGTGGCGGATTTATCCGTAGTTCCTGGCCGCGGCATTGCCGGAACGGTGGATGGGGTGCCTTATGCGGTGGGCAATTCCGGATTCATGCAGGATAAGGGAATTTCCTGGAAGGAGGATGAAAGCCGCCTGCGGGAGTTCATGCGGCAGGGCGCGTCCCCGCTGTATGTGGGCAGGGGCGGATGCCCTGCCGGCGTCATCATGGTGGCGGATTCCCTGAAACCGGACAGCCGTGCGGCGGTGGACAGTTTGAAGCGGATGAACCTGCGCGTCGTCATGCTGACGGGGGACAACGCCGCCACGGCGCGGCACATGGCCGGAGAACTCCACATTGACGAGGTGGTCTCCGACGTGCTCCCGGATGAAAAGGCCTCCCATGTGATGAAGATGGAGGAACGCGGGGACAAGGTGGCGATGGTAGGGGACGGCGTGAACGACGCCCCGGCTCTGGCTTGTGCCCGGGTGGGCATTTCCATGAAGTCCGGAACGGAGCTGGCGATGGAATCCTCCGACATCGTGCTGATGAAAAGCAACCCCGCAGGCGTGGCGGAAGCTGTCCAGCTGGGCCGCACCACGCTGCTCATCATCAGGCAGAATCTTTTCTGGGCTTTCTTTTACAACATCATCGGCATTCCGTTGGCCGCCGGGTGTTTATATCCCGCCTTCGGCCTTACGCTGAATCCCATGATTGCCGCCGGGGCGATGAGTTTGAGTTCCCTGTGCGTCGTATTCAATTCCCTGAGGCTGCGGGGTTTCACCCCACGCCTAGGGCGCCTGGGGAAATAGGGCGGCCTCTCCCCCACCGGCGTTTCCCGTTCAGGAGGGCTGCAGCAGGGCCTGGGCCAGCGTGCGTGCGTGGTCTCCGCCGCCGCCCAGCATGCGGACCAGTTCATCCACCCGTTCTTCATGGCTCACCTCCCGCAGGCAGGAGATGGTGCGGTTGCCCGCGGATGCTTTCTGAACCAGGTAATGATGGGAGGCCAGGGCCGCCACCTGCGGGAAGTGCGTGATGGAGATCACCTGGTGCCTGTTTCCGAGCTGCTGCATCTTGAATCCCACAGCCCGCGCCACTTCTCCGCCCACGTTGGCGTCTATTTCGTCAAATACCAGCAGGGGGGTGGCATCCTTGTGGGCCAGGGCGCTTTTAATCGCCAGCATGATGCGCGCCAGTTCCCCGCTGGAGGCAATCAGACGGAGAGGCTTGGAGGGTTCTCCGGGATTGGGGCCAAACAGGAATTCCACCGTTTCCATTCCCTGTGAACCCGGTTCCTGAAGGGGGGAGAGGCTCACTTCAAAGACGGCCTGGCGGAATCCCAGCTCCCGGGAGTGCCTGACAATGGAAGCCGCCAGCCTGGGCGCGGAGTCCTGGCGCGCTCTGGTCAGAGCCTGCCCGGCGGCGTCCATCTGCTTGCGCAGGACGGCGATGGAGGCCCTCAGCTCTTCCAGGCGTTCTGTGCGGTGTTCAATGCGGTCCAGGCGGCTGGCCGCCTCCTCCCTCCGGGAGCAGACGTCCTCAAAGGAGGGGCCGTATTTCATTTTCAGAGATTCCAGCAGGTTGATGCGTTCCTCCAGCTGGAAAAGTTCCCGGGGGTCGCAGTCCAGTTCGGCGGAATAATCCGCCAGGCGTCCCTCAATTTCCTTGAGTTCCAAATTCACTCCCGCCAATGGAGCCAGCCACGCGGCGGTGGAGGCGTCCATGCGTTCCAGCTCATGGGCCGCCCGTGTCAATTCCCTCAATTGGGTCCCCAGGCCGGGCACATCCGTTTCCTCCAGCATGGAAAGCATTTTGGAGACCTGTTCCCGGAGCCGGGTGCCGTTGCGGGCGCGTTGCCAGCGTTCTTCCAGCGTGAGCACTTCTTCCGGAGTGAAGGCGGCGGAATCTATTTCATCCACCTGGTGGCGCAGCAGTTCTATTTCCCGTGCGGTGGCCGCTTCCGCATGTTCCAGGTCATCATAGGCCCGGCGCGCATCCTGCCATTGCCTCCAGGCGTCCGAATAGGCGTGCACCAGGGGAGCGTGCTCCCCGAAGGCGTCCAGCAGGGAAAGCTGCCTTTCCTGGGAGACCAGGGAGCGGTAGTCGCTGGGGCCGTGCATGTCCACCAGGCAGGCTCCCGCTTCCCTCAGCAGATTCAGGGTGCACGGGCTGTCGTTCAGGAACTGGCGGTTGGCCGTGGAAGAGATGAGGCGCTTGATAATCAGGTTGCCGTCTTCGCAGGGCGGGACGCCATGCTCGTTCAGAATGGCGTGCACGGGGGAGGATTCCGGCAGATGGAACACAGCTTCCACGCTGCATTGCTGTTCCCCGGAGCGGATGAGCGTCTTGTCCGCCCGTTCTCCCAGCGCCAGGCGTATGGCTCCAATAATGACGGATTTCCCCGCCCCGGTTTCCCCCGTGATGCAGATGAATCCGGAACTGGGTTCCCAGAGCAGCTGGTCCACAAGGGCCAGGTTTTTAATTTTCAGCAATGTAAGCATTCGGGCTTTGGATTTTGAATGCATTATGGCATCATTTGCCTTAAACGCAATCATGACCTCTGTGATGAACATTCTCTTTTTGGGCACAGGAACGTCCACCGGAGTGCCGCAGATAGGCTGCTCCTGCGCGGTCTGCACGTCCCCGGACCCCAGAAACAGGCGGTTGCGTTCTTCAATTTATGTGGAGGCCGCTGGCACCCGCCTCCTGCTGGATTCTTCCCCGGATTTGCGGCAGCAGGCCCTGCGGGAAAATATCACGGATGTGGATGCCGTTCTTTATACGCATGCCCATGTGGACCACGTGGGAGGTTTTGACGATTTGCGCGCCTTCTGCTGGCGCCGGTCCGGCGGCCTGCCCATGTATGCTTCTCCCATGACGGTGGACGCCCTGCGGACCATGTACGGCTGGGCGTTCGTTCCTAAACCGGGGCGGAGCGGGTACGTCAGGCCGGAGCCTCACGAGGTGACGGCTCCGTTCCGTGTGGGGAACGTGCTGGCGACGCCCCTTCCGGTGCTCCATGCCGGGGTGGAGACATATGCCTATCTCTTGGAAGCGGAAGGCCGGAGCCTGGTTTACATGCCGGATGTGAAAAGCATCCCGGCCCCGTCCTTGGAGAGGATGAAAGGAGTGGATTTGCTGATTATTGACGGACTGCGTTATCATCTGCACCCCACGCACATGTGCCTGGAGGAAACGTTGGCCGCCATTGCCGCCGTCCGGCCCCGCCGCGCCGTGCTGACCCACCTGTCCCATGATATGGATTACGGGATTCTTTCCGGCAAGCTGCCGGAAAACGTCATGCCCGCGTATGACGGGCTGAGACTGTCCCTGCCGTAATGCTCACGCTGCATGTTCTCAGGCCATGACTATTCCAGACAATTCTGACCGTCCCGGCGCGCGGATACCGTGCGAAACCAGAAACGTATTCGGCTTTTCCGTAGCCGTCAGTTCCGTGGAAGAGATGTCCGCTGCGCTGGCGGAACGCGCGCTGGAGGCGGAAGCTCCGTTTCTGGTGGCCGCGGCGGATGCCCATGTGGTAACCCTCGGCGTGCATGACCGGGATTACGGGAACGTGCTGGAACGGATGGACGTGATTTGCCCGGACGGTATGCCGGTAGTGTGGAGACTGAACCGGGGGCTTTCTTCCGGGGAAAGGGAAGCGTGCCGCGTGAGCGGGCCAGATTTGATGGAAGCGCTGGTGCGTTCGAATGTGCAATATCCGGGCTTGCGCCATTTTTTGCTGGGCGGGGATGAGAAGCTGCTGGAAGCCCTGTCTGGGGCATTAAAGGAAAAATACCCCGGTTTTCAACTGGCCGGGGCGTATTCCCCTCCGTTCCGCCCTTGGACGGAGGAAGATCTGGAAAACATGCGGGAGGCGGTTGCTTCAAGCGGGGCCAATGTGGTATGGGTGGGGCTGGGCTGCCCGAAACAGGAGCGGTGGATGGCGGAGCAGAGGGAATTGCTGCCCCCCGCGGTTTATGTGGGCGTAGGGGCGGCGTTCGCTTTCCATGCCGGTACGGTGAAACGGGCTCCGCGATGGATGCAGAAGAACGGTCTGGAATGGTTGTACCGCATTTACCGGGAGCCGGGAAGACTGCTCAGGCGGTACGTGAAGCACAACAGCCTGTTCGTGTGGTACGTGCTGACGGGCAGATAGGGCCGTTTTTCCGGTGTGCGTCCCGGAGTAGAGCCGCGGGTTATTTTATCCTTGTGCCGTTTTCGTGCGGCCCTATCATGATTCCGTTTGAACCTGAACGGAAATGGTGGGCGCTCTTCCCTCCTTCGTCCTTAACCTTGTTTTTCTTATGTTCTTTCGCCGTATTCCCCGGAAAAGCTGGTATGAAAAAACTGTGGAACGCGTTTTCAGGGACAGGAAGCTGTGCGTGGAAAAGCTGCTCTCCTTCGGTTTCGTTCGTGTGGAAAGCGGTTTTCTGCGCAGGGCGGCATTGCTGGACGGCCAGCTCTGCATGGAATTGGAAATACACGCGGATGGTTCTGTTCATGCAACGGTGCATGATGCGGACGGGAAGAATATCCGGCATGCTGACCCGGGAACGGAAGACAGGTTGCGGACAAGAATGCTCCGCAGGGAATATGAGGAAGAACTGTGGCATGTGGCGGAATGCTGCTTTGAACCTGATTTTTTCAAGGCGGCTCCCGCCCGGAGCCTCATCGCGCACATCCGTAAAGCTTACGGGGAGGAACTGGAATTCCTGTGGAGGAAGTTTCCGGGGAACGCAGTGGTGCGGCGGAAGGATACGGAAAAATGGTACGCCGCTTTTCTGGCTGTGCCGCGCTTGAAGCTGGGGGGCAGTTCCAAGGAACGGGTGGAGGTTTTGAACCTGCGGGTTTGTCCCGGTGAGTCCGGGATTCTTGCGGATAATCGCAGCCGTTTTCCGGCCTACCATATGAATAAGAAAAACTGGGTGAGCTTCTGTCTGGATGGAACCGTTCCCTTTGAGGAATTGGCTGCGCGCCTGGAAACCAGCCGGAGGCTTGCCGGAAAGTGAGCTCCTCCGGCGCGGGATGTCGGGAGAAACCGTCTTCCCGCCCCCGGATGGACGGCCGGAAAGGGGGTCTTGACCCGGAAAGAGGCGGAGCCTACAGTAAGGGCATGAATATAGAAGAAAAAGCTCTGTCCACCTTCCGCACGGCGCCCTGGCGCCACAACTGCGCCCAGGCCGTCTGCGCGGCCCTGGGCAGGGAGGATTTGCTGGAAACCGTTTCCTCCTGCGGTACCGGAAAGGCTCCAGACGGACTGTGCGGCGCCCTTTACGGGGCGCTGCTGTGTACGCCCGTGCAGTCCAGGGAGGAGCTGAGGCGGCGGTTTGTGGAAAAGCTGGGCTATTCCCATTGCAGGGAATTGAAAAAAGAGGGGTCCGTGCCATGCCGGGATTGCGTTGCCTCTGCGGCGGTTCTGGCTTTTAACCTGAGGGAGTGAACGCAGAATGACACTGCCGGATTCATGGTTTTTCATGAAAAAAGAGTCTATTGGAATGAAACCAGATAGAATAACATCATGAAAAAATTGATCTATATGATAGCGGCAGCGGCCGTTGCGATTCCGGTGGTGGCCCTGGCCCAGGGAGCCTGCGGCAGCGGCTCCTGCTCCAAGGGAGACAAGGACATGGCTGAAGCCAAAGAGCACATGAAAGAGGGCGCCAAGGCTGCCAAGGACGCCGCCTCCGAAAAAATGAAGGAAGGCAGGCAGGCTGCCAGGGACGCCTATGAAAAGGGCAAGGAAACCGCCAAGGATGCTTATCAGGACAGCAGGGACGCCGTTGACCATGCGGCGGACAGGGCTGCCGATAAGGCCGAAGCCGTCGGTGACGCTGTGAAAAACGGTTAACTCAAACGATGAACAATAAAAATATTTGCTTATTATGTGCGAATCCAAGGATCATATGAATAAGGGCTGCGGATGTGCGAACGATGCCGCTTCCGGCAAAATGGAGGAAGGCAAGCACAAGATGAAAGACGCCTGCGAAAGAGGCAAGGAAGCCGTCAAGGACATGGCTGAAAGCGTGAGCGACAAGGCCAAATCCATGATGGACAAGGATAAGAATTCTTAGTCCCGGCGGCGGTTGAAGCAAGCCGTTTCCCATTCTTCCTCCCGTGCGCGGGATGACCTCCCCTTGTCCGGATTTCCGGACGAGGGGATTTTTATGCGGGCCGGTTTTCCGGGGAAGGGGTGTCCTGTTCCACGGGCTGGAGGGCATGCAGGCTGATTTTATGCCTTTTGCATAATTCCTCCACCCGGTCGCGTTCCAGCAAGATGGTTTTGCCCGCTTCCAGGGCGATTTGCCTGACGCCGCATTCCGCGCACGTTTCAATGGTGACGGGGCCGACTGTCGGGATATCAAAGCGCATGTCATGCCCCAGGCGGGCCACTTTGGCCAGCGTGGCCGGTTTGCCGTTGCCCAGTTCCCCTCCGCGGCGTATGCAGTTGTTGGTGCCTTCAATCGCTTCCACGGCGATGACGGTGCCGCCGTGCACGATGACGGACTGCCCGATGTGGAGACGGCTGATTTCCTTGGCCGTCTGCATGCCGAAGCGGGCATCCTCCCATTGTTCAGGCGTGGGAGGCGGTCCGGCGATATGCCCCGGCTGCGGCATGTGCTCCTCCATGTAGGTGGAAGCCGGGAGGATGGTGAAGCCTTCCTTTTCCGCTTCCGTGATGACGGCCCCAAGCAGGGAGTCCGCATTTTTTTCCGGCATGCGCATCAATACGGAAAGGGCGCGAAGGTCCGGACGGAGGGAAAGAATGTTCTTCGGATTGATGCCGCCGGCCATGATGACGTTCCTTACGCCGTGCTTTTTCAGGAAAGTGAACGGCTTGCTTATCTGGCCCACGCTGAATTCCTGGTAAGCGTCGCACAGGGGGATGACGGCGGGGTTGGTTTCCCCCTTGAACCCTACGGCCACGATACGCAATTCCGGCATCCGGCGGCGTGCGCCCCGGACAATATATTCCGGATAAACGCCGTCTCCGGCTACCAGGCCTAATACGGGCGGGTCTGTTGTCATGCGGCGTGAAGCTGGGGGAACGGGGCTGGTTACAGGTATTCCGGGCGCTGGAGCAATTCCGCCACGCGCTTGAGCAGGCGGCCGATGTCCGCTCCGTCCACCACGCGGTGGTCTCCCGTAGCCACGATGTTGGCCTTGGAGATGGGGATAAACGCCTCCACTTCGTCACTCCAGACCGGGGTTTTGGTGACGGCCCCCACCCCCAGGATAATGGATTCGCTGGGCATGGGCATGGGCGCGGCAAAGGTGAGGCCGAAGCCGCCGAAGTTGGTGACCGTGGCGATGCCGCCCGTGCTGTCTTCCGGAGCCAGCCTGCGGCGGCGCGCCTGGGCAATCAGCCTGTTATAGTCTTCCAGAAGTTCTTCCATCGTCCGTTCGTTCACGCGGCGCAGCACGGGAACCATGACGCCGTCCGCCACCTGGGCGGCGATGCCGATGTCAATTGTTTTGGGAGAAAGAATGTTTTCCCCCACCAGGTAGCCGGCGCATTCCGGGCTTTCCGCCAGGGCCAGGGCCAGGGCGCGGGCAAAGTACAGGGTGATGCCGGGCCGCAGCGGGGAATTTTGCCTGTGCTTGATGAGGGGGTCCATGAATACGGGACGCCCGGCGGAGGCCAGCGGACGCGTCCAGCTGCGGCGCATGGCGTCCGCCACGGCCAGCCGCATGGATGAGGCCTTGCGGTGCGGCCATTGGCTGACATATTCCAGGAATTCTTCCAGGTCGTCAATGGTGACGCGTCCGCCCGCCCCGGAACCGGAGATGAAAGCGATGTCGGAGGCGCTCATGCCCAATTCATCCATGCGCGCCTTCATCCGGGGGGACATGTAGTGCGCGCCCTTCATGCCGGCGGGTACGGGGAGGCCGCGCACGCTGGGCTGGACTTTCAGGTCCGTTCCGTTTTCCTGATAGGATTCCCCCGTCACCCCGAAGTGGACGCCTGCGGGTTTTTCCTCCCGGGGAGGGGCGGAGGGCGCGGCCTGGGGAACGGATTCCGGACTGGCTGGAAGGGACGGCTGGGTGGAATCTCCGGCCGGAGTCGCTCCGGAACGCTCAATTTCCTCTTCCGTGGCCTCAATCATGGCCATGCAGGCGCCGACCACGACGGATTCCCCTTCCTTGATGAACACATCGCTCAGGATGCCGCCGCACATGGTGGTGACCCCCATGGTGGCCTTGTTGGTTTCTACCTCAAAGATTTCCTGGTCGGCTTCTACGGTATCGCCCTGGGCCGCCAGCAGGCGCAGCACAGTGGCTTCCGCAATGGAATCCCCGAGCTGGGGCATCAGAATGGGTACTTTAGGCATGATGGAAACTGGGTTGAATCAAATGGATAGAAGATGGCGGATGGAGGCGGCAATGGATTCCAGCGTGGGGCGGTGCGCCTTCCAGAGGTTGGGGTGCTGGGGGATGGGGGTATCCCGTGCGTTGAGCCTCTGGGGCGGGGCATCCAGCAGGTGGAAGCCTTCCGCGACAATGCGTGAAACAACTTCCGCCGTGACGCCTCCCCACGGAAAATCTTCCCCGACGACCAGGACGCGGCCGGTGCGCGCTACGGAGGCGATAACGGTATCCATGTCCAGCGGGCGCACCGTCCGAAGATCCACGACCTCCACTTCATAGCCGCTTTCCTTCTCAAGCAGGTCTGCCGCACGCACGGCTTCCGGCACCATGGCGCTGTACGCCACCACGGTGGCATGCTTCCCCGTGCGGGCGATCCGGGCCGTGCCGAACGGGATGACCGGGGCTTCCCGGTAGTTGTCCTCCGCCTTCAGCCAGCGGTACAGGAACTTGTGCTCCAGAAAAATGACGGGGTCCGGAATTTCCACGGCCTGGCGCAGCATCCAGTAAGCATCCGCTACCGTGGCCGGAGTCATGACGTGCAGGCCCGGATAATGGGCGAACAAGGCTTCCAGGCTCTGGCTGTGGAAAGGGCCGGTGCCGGGGGTTCCCCCGCAGGGCAGGCGCACCGTGATGTTGGCGGGAATGCCCGTGCGGTAGTAATGGGTGGCCGCCATGTTGACAATCTGGTTGAAAGCGATCGTGCTGAAGTCGGCAAACTGGACTTCCATAATGGGCTTCTTGCCCATGACGGCGGCCCCGGTCACCATGCCGGCCATGGCGTCCTCACTGATGGGGGCGTCAATCACCCGGTCCGGGAACAGCTCCTTGAGGCCCTTGGTCGCTTTGAAAGCGCCGCCGAAAACGCCTATGTCCTGCCCGTACAGAAAGACGTCCCTGTCTTCCGTAAGCAGGTCTTTCTGGGCGTCGTGGATGGCATCAATGTATGTTACGCTCATGGGAATATTCCGTTTGCTGGCTTAATAAGGTCTCCATACCGTGGCGTTCCAGTCTTCCCGGAAGGGGTCCGGTTCCGGTTCCCGCTGCGCGGTGGCTACGGCCAGCTGGACTTCATCGGCATACTGTTTTTTCAAAGCCGCCGTTTCTTCCGGCGTGAGCCAGCCGGCTTCCAGCAGCTGCCGTTCCGCGACTGCCACGGGGTCTTTTTTTTCATATTCCTCTTTCAGCTCCCTGGGGATGTAGGAGGCGTCGTCATGTTCCCCGTGCCCGCACATGCGGAGGGTCTTGGCAAGCACCCACTGGGGGCCCCGGCCTTCCCTCGCGTTATTGACGGCGGTCCGGAAGGTTTCCAGCGTGGCCATGAAGTCCGTGCCGTCCGTTTCATGCACGGTGAATCCGTAGCCGCGGCCCCTGTCCGCCAGGGAGGCTTCTCCGAATTCCCTGATATTGGGGGTAGAGTAGGCAAATTGATTATTGGTTACCACGAGCACCAGAGGCAGCCGCTCCACGTTCGCCATATTGGCGGCTTCGTGAAAAGCTCCCGTGGACGTGGTGCCGTCGCCGCAGAAAGCTACTCCCACGGGGCCGGGCAGTTTGCCGTCCAGGCGCTTGGCGAAAAGGCAGCCGATGACGAAAGCCACCGTGCTGCCCAGATGGCTGATGGGAGCCATATAGCCTTCCGCTGGCAGGCCCCGGTGGACATTGCCGTCCCGCCCTTTCATATATCCCAGGGCGGAACCCAGGTAGGCGCGTGCCGCTTCAATAATCGGTTCCCCCCAGGTGACGCGTGCCGCCTGTTCCCGGATGAACGGGGCGATTACATCGTAGCCGGCAGTCAGAAAGACGCCTCCGCATGCGGCAATCGCTTCATGTCCGCGGCCCAGGTAAACGCCCCCCGTAATTTTGCCCGCTTTGTAAAGGCTGGAAATTTTGGTGTCAAAAGCCCGCGCCAGCAACATGGCCTTGAAAGCCCTGACGGCATTTTCCTTTAAGTCCGGTTGTGTAGTGTCGCAATGTGCCACCCCATTATTTTATATGCTGCATAAGGAAATGCAATGCCATTTCATGAAACTGCCTGAGACTTTGTGTCCGCAGGCGCGGGGCCGCTCCGCAGGGCGGCGGAGGTTCGCGGGGGGCGGTTCCCGGCTGGCGGGAGCGCTTTTGCATCTTCCGCTCCCGCCGGCGGATGCGCGGAAATTTCCGGATTCATTTCCCACCCGGCGGCAGGCTGCATCTCAGTTCGAATTTGGGATTTGCCACATCGTAATCTCCGGGAAACAATTCCGTCTCCATAATGATTTTATCATATTCCTGCGCAAAAAGGTCCGGAAAAACGCCGGGCGCCTCCGCAATGCCGCTTTCCTGCCTGATGACGCAGAGAAAGGAGGCGGCGGGCAGGCGCATGATTTCCTTCATCCGCCGGGCGTCTCTGCCGGCCGCTTCCACCTCCACATACAGGAACTGCTCCGTCCCTGCTTTCCGGTGGAAGGAAAGCAGGCCGGCTTCCGCGCCCAGCCGCAGCTGGCAGCGGTTAATATCGTCAAAGATGCGGGTGATAAGAATGTTAAATTCCGGAGTATGCTGTTTTCCCGCATAGGGCGCCACCCAGCAGTATTTTTCCGGCAATGCGTGGATGGCCTGTTCCCCATGAAGCAGAAGATCTTCTTCCCGGCCCATCTGTTTCCGGAATTTTTCCAGCAGGCGCAGCTTTTCCTGAATATCCCTGATTTTCCGGTGTGCCAGCATGGTGCCGTGGGAGAAAAGTTTCTTATAATGGATCCTTCGCTGGTCCCTGGTCAGGAAGCCGATAAATTCCTTCAGGGGAATATCCAGGAAAATGCAGGCGCGGATGGCATCCACCACGGGAATCTGGGAAAGAGTGTAGTAACGGTAGCCGGTGTCCGGGTCCGTATAGGCCGGGAGCAAAATGCCCAGTTGTTCATAATACCGGAGGGATTTGACATGTACGCCGGTCTGTTTGGACAGATTGCCGATGGTTAGTAAATTCTGTTTGTCCATCCTGTATTGCGGTTGGTGGGAGGGAATTGATTGTTTCCGCCGGAAGAGCCCCGGCGGAAACGGGAGCTGCGCGCAGAAGAAACCTTTCTGAAGACGAAGTTATTTCCGCCATTCATTGGATTTTTATTGTCAACAATTTACAATAAATGACAAAGACCTTCCCCACTTAATTTTTCCATTGCCTCTTGACTCTCCCATTATGGGATACTTTACATCATATGGCAATTGAAAAATCCCCGGTCTTGTCGGAAGTGCGGTTCCGGGGTTTCTTGAGGTTCCAAACAGCATGATTCCTGATGAAAATAATTAATCTTTTATTCTGCATGCCCCTGCTGGTGGTTTGCTTCTCCTGCCAGCGGGAGGGTGAAAGCCAGGCAGCCGGATTGCCCGGCGAAACCGTGCCGGAAGTGTCTGTCATGACGGTACGCAGTACTCAGGTTCCCGTAACCGCCAATCTTCCCGGCCGTATGGAAGCGTATCTCCAGGCGGAAGTGTGCGCCCGCGTGACGGGAATTATTCAGGAACGCTGCTATCAGGAAGGGCAGACGGTCCGGCCGGGCGATCTTCTTTTTAAAATAGACCCGGCTCCGCTTCAGGCTGTCCTGGATGAATGCAAGGCTGCAGTGGCTCGTGCCAGGGCCGTTCTGTCGGATGCGGAGGACAAGGCCGCCCGGTATTCCTCCCTGGTCGCCAAGGGCGCCGTCAGCATACGTGAGCATAAGCAGGCCAGGGCGGAGGAAGAGCGGGCCAGGGCGGAATATGCCGCCGCGGCCGCCTCTCTGGAGCAGGCGCGCCTGAATCTGGAATATACCCGGGTGGAGGCGCCCATCTCCGGCCGCGTGCGCCGTGCCCTGGTGACGGAAGGGGCGTTTGCCAACCAGAACGAATTCACCCACCTGACCACCATTGAACAGATTGACCCCATTTATGTCCGCTTCAGCCAGCCGGCCTCCCAGTACAGCAGCCTGCGCCGCGCCGTCGTATCCGGATTGTGGAAGGGAGTGCCGCTGGGCGAAATCAAGGTGCGCCTGCTGCTCTCCAATGGGGAGGAATACCCCCATTCCGGCAGGATCATTTTTTCCGACATGGCGGTGGACCCGAATACGGATACTATTGAAATGCGGGCCCTGTTCCCCAACCCGGACCATGAACTGCTGCCCGGCGCCTATGTGCGCGTGGTATTTGACAGGGCGGTGCGGGACAACGTCTTCGCCATTCCCCGGGATGCCGTCATCCGCACCGCGCAGGGCGCTTCCGTCTTTGTTGTGGGGCTGGAAGGAGTGCTGGAAGCGCGCCCCGTCAGGGCGGATACGCTGAACGGCCGGGAATGGCTGGTTTCAGAAGGCCTCCGGGATGGGGACAGGGTTGCCGTCAGCCACACGATGTCCCTCCGCCCCGGCATGAAAGTCCGCAGCGCCGCCGCCCGGCCGCAACCCCATGCCCAGCAATAAACCGCCATGCCTGATTTCTTCATACGCCGCCCCATTTTTGCCTGGGTAGTCGCACTCCTGATTTCCCTGATGGGCCTTCTGGCCATCCCCAGCCTGCCCATTGCCCAGTATCCGGACATTGCTCCCCCGGTCATCACCCTGCGCACCACATATCCGGGGGCTTCCGCCCAGGATACGGAGGAAGCCGTGACCGCCGTCATTGAAAAGGAAATCAACGGAGCGCCCGGCCTGATGTACATGTCCGCCACCAGCAGCTCCGACGGAGCCGTGGAAATAGCCGCTACGTTCACGCAGGGCACGGATCCGGATATTGCCGCCGTAGAAGTGCAGAACAGGCTGAAAATCGTGGAATCCCGCCTGCCGGAATCCGTCCGGAGAGAAGGCGTGTTCGTGGAAAAATCATCCAACAATATTCAGGCGATGATCTCTCTCTCTTCTACAGGCAGCCTGAATGATACGGAGCTGGGGGAATGGGCTTCCGCCCGCATCATCCCGGAACTGAAGCGTGTGAAAGGCGTCGGGCGTGTGGAGCTTTTCGGTGCGGAGACATCCATGCGCATCTGGCCGGACCCGGAAAAACTGGAGGCTCTGGGCCTGACCCCCACGGATATTGTCAATGCCGTGGCTGCCCAGAGCGAGCGCATCATCATCGGGGACATCGGGGGGGCGGCCGTTCCCGAATCCGCCCCCATCAACGCCGGCGTGGTGGCGGAGGACGCTTTCCGTACGCCGGAGGAATTCGCCTCCATTGCGTTGAGGACGCTTTCAGACGGTTCCTCCGTCAAACTGGGGGACGTGGCGAGGGTGGAGCTGGGCGCCAACAGCTACGCGTTCTTTTCCCGCTGCAACGGCCAGACGGCCACCGGAATGGCCATTAAGATGGCTCCCGGCTCCAATGCAGTGGAAACCATGGGCCTCCTCAAGGCCAAGATGGATGAACTGTCCAGGGATTTCCCGCCCGGAGTCTCCTACCAGATTCCCTATGAAACCACCCACTTCGTGGAAATCTCCATCCGGAAAGTCATTTCAACCCTGCTGGAAGCCGTCCTGCTGGTGTTCCTGGTCATGTTCCTGTTCCTCCAGAACTTCCGGGCTACCCTGATTCCCACGCTCGTCGTCCCCGTAGCCCTGCTGGGGACCTTTGCCGTGATGTGGCTCTCCGGGTTCTCCATCAACATGCTTACCATGTTCGGCATGGTGCTCAGCATCGGCATTCTGGTGGATGACGCCATCGTGGTGGTGGAAAATGTGGAACGCATCATGATGGAGGAAGGCCTGGATGCCCGGCGCGCTACGGTGAAAGCCATGAAGCAGATCGGCGGGGCCATCGTGGGTATCACCGCCGTGCTCGTGGCGGTTTTCGTGCCCATGGCCTTTTTCAGCGGAGCTGTGGGGAACATTTACCGGCAGTTTGCCGTAACGCTCATTGTGTCCATATCCTTCTCCGCGTTTCTGGCCCTTTCCCTGACTCCGGCGCTGTGCGCCGCCATGCTGAAACCCTCCTCCGTGGAGCACCAGGAGAAAAAGGGTTTTTTCGGATGGTTCAACCGGACGATACACCGGTCCACGGACCGGTACGGCCGTGCCGTATCCGGAATGATCCGCCGCCCTGTGCACTCCCTGTTCCTGTATGCCCTCATTATTGCAGGGGCCGGCTATTTGTACCTTACGCTGCCCACCTCCTTCCTTCCGGAAGAAGACCAGGGCAACTTCATGGCAATGGTGTCCCTCCCTGCCGGCACCCTTCAGAAGGAAACCAGCGTGCGGCTGCGGGAAGTGGAGGATTACCTGATGCGGCATGAGCCGGTGGAGCACGTTTACTCCGTGGGAGGGTTCAGTTTCATGGGCTCCGGAACCAACATGGCCATGCTGTTTGTCGGTCTGAAAAACTGGGACGAGCGTCCCGGAGAAAACAGTGCTGTCCAGGCGATTATTGACCGTGTCAATGCCCGCTTTGCCGGAGATGGCCAGATGATGGTCATGGCTCTGAACATGCCGGCTCTGCCGGAGCTGGGCAATTCGTCCGGATTTGACTTCCGCCTCCAGGACAAGGGCGGCCTGGGATATGCCCGCATGGCGGAAGCCCGGGACGAGCTCCTGGCCCGTGCCAACGCGAACCCCAACCTGGCGGGCGTTTATTTCTCCGGCCAGGCGGATACGCCGCGTCTGCACGTCTCCATTGACCGGGAAAAAGCCTTTTCCATGGGAGTTCCCATTGCGGAGATCAGCAATTCTCTGGCGGTCATGTTCGGGTCCAGCTACGTGGGGGATTTCATGCATGACAGCCAGGTGCGCCGCATCATGGTGCAGGCGGACGGAAAAAGCCGCCTGAACGGAAACGACATTGAGGACCTGCATGTCCGCAATGACCAGGGGAAGCTTCTGCCCCTTTCCTCCTTTGTCAGGCTGGACTGGACGGCGGGGCCTCCGCAGCTCACGCGCTACAATAACTATCCCTCCTTCACCATCAACGGCTCTTCCGCGCCCGGCAAGAGCAGCGGAGATGCCATGAACGCCCTGGAACAGATTACCGCCTCCCTGCCGCAGGGCGTGGGGTTTGAATGGACGGGGCAATCCTATGAAGAAAAGCTGGCCGGGTCCCAGGCCACGCTGCTTTTCGGCCTTTCCATCCTGATTGTCTTTCTGGTGCTGGCGGCCCTGTATGAAAGCTGGTCCATTCCGTTGGCCGTTATTCTGGTCGTGCCCCTGGGACTGCTTGGAGCCCTGCTGGCCGTCTTCCTGCGCGACATGCCCAATGACATTTACTTCAAAGTGGGCCTGATTACGACCATCGGCCTTTCCGCCAAGAATGCCATTCTGATTGTGGAAGTGGCCAGGGAATTTTACCGGGAGGGCATGAATGCGGCGGAAGCTGCCGTAGCCGCCGCCAAACTGCGCCTGCGGCCCATCCTGATGACCTCCCTGGCGTTCGGGGCGGGCGTCATTCCTCTGGCGTTCGCCCATGGGGCGGCGGCCGGAGCGCAGCGCGCCGTGGGCACCGGCGTGCTGGGCGGCATCATTACGGCCACGCTGCTGGCCATCTTCCTGGTGCCCCTCTTCTTCCGCCTGACGGCCGGAAAGAGGGGGCCGGATCATCCGGAAGGAATCTGAGGCAGGATTCCCGCTGCGGAAAATTTTTCGTGAACGCCGCCGAAGCGGGTTGCCGGAGCGCGCTTATTTTTCCTGTGGCAAAAGCCGCGGAAAAGAGAATTATTGACAGGCGCATTTCGAATCCGCTGTCAATCCTATTATTTTAGTAGGAAATATATTTTTTCATGCCGCCATGGAAACCGTATGATTTGCATGAATGAAAATATATTGATGATAAAATAATTGTATTTCTTTTTCATGGCTCTCCGGCTACTGGCTGCCGCTGTTCTTCGGGGGAATGACGCGCGCCTGCCGTTTCCGGCAGGAATTATTTTGGAATAAGCGGGATATTTTCTAAAACTTTCTCTGTCAACGCGCCATTTGAACAGCGGATTCGAAATCCGTTATTTAGCGGCTTTCCCAATATTAACGATTCTTATTAAAAGATATGAGACTTACTCTTCCATGGCCGTTGCGCCGTTTTCTGCTGGGGGCTCTTCTGTGTTCCGTAACGATGGCGACCGCCGCTTCCGGGGCGGAATTCGTGGTGGACGCCGCCCAGGCAACAGATCCGTCCGGGAATGTGTACCGCACGCTTGACGAATTGGCCTCTTCCGGGGCGCTGTCTTCCGGGGATACCGTTATCCTGTGCAATGATGATTCTTCTCTGACCTCAGCCCTGAAGGTAGCTGTCCATTTCTGTTCCAATGATCCGGCACTGTCCCGCACCATCAGCGGCTCCTCAAGTTCTTTGTACAGATTTAACAGAATGCCCATCAGGCCCGGCTCCCAGACAAGTCCCGATATATCGGGAGTACTTGATGAAAATGGAGCTGCCATTCTGAAAATGGATTCTATCATTCTGAATGGAATGTCGATAATGACATTGGATCCATTTTCTCCCTGTGTAAAAATAACGGGCAACGTCCAGTTTGAGAATTCCCTAGCACATGCCATCTCCTCCTCCAGAGTTGACTTGGACGGAGCCGTCTCGATGGCGTTGGAAGGCCGCTTTGTTTTCTTAAATAATAACCATGCTCTCCATGTTGTAGACAGAACAAACTTGGTGATAGGAGACAACGCTCTGTTCCGGGGAAATTATGGCAACAGGGTGCATGAGGGAGGTGCGATTATGAGTTACGGGGGACATGTTATCATAGGAGATCATGCGGTATTCGACAGGAATTATGTTTCCAACGTGGAGGGTTCTTTGGGTGGTGTATTTTATGATTGCGTTTTTGCAGGTGCAATAACTGTAGGAGCGGATGCCGTTTTTACCGGTAACTTTACTTTCAGTACCGACGGAAATGCTCTTGGGGGCGCGATGGCGGTTAGGAAGGATGGATTGCAATATGCAGCAGAAACAGGGGCAATAACCATAGGACCCAATCCCAGTTTCATCAATAATTTTGCTTACTCCGGAAGGGCTGATGCTTATGGCGGTGTGATTTACAGCGATGGGGACATTTCTTTCAGCGACGGAGTCACGTTTATCAACAATTATGCCAAAACTTCCGGGGGAGCCATCACGATGGGAGGGAAATGCGACCTGCTCGCTCTGACAAAGGACGCGCTTTTCAGCGGCAACATGACCGGAGGCGTCTTCACCCGCCATGAGGACGGCACCTTCTCCGTGGAAAACGGCGTGGCCAATGCCATTGACATGAACGGTTCTTTGTTTTCTTCACTTTATACGCCCAATCTGACGCTTGCCGCGGAAGAGGGGCGTGAAATCCGCTTCAACGACCCGATTACCAGCCGGAACGAAGACCCCGGCCGCCCTATGACCCTCACGCTCAACCGCTACACGGACGGGGAGGGGAATGTTCGCGACACGGAAGGAACGATCGTCTTCAGCGGCGAACTCTACCAGGGAGAAGATACGCATCTTGCCGCCAGCCGGTACAACAGCTTCCTCGCGGATACCACCCTCTATGGAGGCGCCCTCCTGCTGGAACACGGCGCGGTCTTCGGCAGGAATCCTGAGGAAATAATGGATAAACGATACAACTCCTCCCTGACGGTGGAAAAGGGCGTGCTGGAAATCACCGGAGGAAGCAAGGCCAACGCCTCCAGCTTCACCCTCTCCGGCCCTGGCGCCGTCCTGCGCCCCGGGGACAGAGCTTTCATCAGCGCCCACAACGCCGACCTCTCCCGCGGCTTCACCTTCGACATGCGCCACCAGCTCCAGGCCGGGCCGGCCTTCGGCCCGGGCCTGATGCTCTCCGCTCAGGAAACCTTCACGGCCGGGGGATACATCGGCGTGGCGGACACGGAAGCCAACGCCCCCTGGTTCTACGCGGACCGCTCCTGGAAGCAGGACCGCGTCTTCCACGTGCTGACGGATGTGCAGCACATCCATGAGGGGGACTTTGACGGGGCCGTCTCCCAGGCCACCGGAACGGCCCGGGTGGATGACCCCTACACCTACACGGGAACCTGGAGCCACCGGTGGACGGACGCGGACGGCGACGGCTACGCCGAACAGCTCCAGCTGGTCTGGAAAGCGGACGGAACCCCCATCAGCCGCGTTGACCCGGAACTGGCCGGGGGACTGGCCGTCAACTCCCTCTGGAGCTCGGCGTCCAACGCGGCGGCCCTGGGCGGCAACGTCCTTTCCCGTCTGAGCGCCCCGCGCCTGACCGACAGGCATGCCCGCAACCTGTGGGGCATGGGGCTGGGCGACTTCGCCCGGCAGCGCAGCCGGGGAGGCGTGGACGGCTACGACTACAACGGAGGCGGCTACTCCGTGGGGGCGGACAGCGGCATGGGAGGGGAGGACGAAGGCATCTGGGGGATCGCCTTCGGGCAGCTCTACGGCCATGCCAGAAGCCGGGACTTCCAGGGGCACAACACGCAGGACACCCTGATGGGCTCCCTGTACTGGGGCCGCCTGATGGAAGAAAGCAACAGGGCGTGCTGGATCTTCAAGGGAAGCCTCACGTGGGCGGAAACGCGCAACAACATGACCAGCCGCCTGGGCGGGGCGCCGGCCTCCACGGGCAAATGGAACAACGAGACGTGGCTGGCGCAGGCGGAAGTGTCCCGGACGGCGGACTGTGCGGGAGGGTGGAGGCTGACGCCGTTCGTGAGGATGGAATTCACGCACGGCCGGCAGGACGCCTTCCGGGAACAGGGAGGGTATGGCCGTGACTTCGGAGGGGCGGCGCTGAAACGCCTGTCCATTCCCGTGGGCCTGGAAATAGGCAGGACGGACGAATGGAAGGGGAGGCCGTGGGCGCAGTCGCTGCGCGTGTCCTATGTGGGGGACGTGCTGAGGGACGTACCGGAAGCGACGGTGTATAGCCCGTACAGCGACATGGGCTGGAGAGGAAGGGCGGTGAGCCCGGAACGGCACGGCCTGCGCGCGGAGTACAACACGTCCCTGCAGTGCAATGAGCGCTGGAGCGTGTACGGGGGCTACGGGCTGGAAGTGAGGGGAAGCTCCTGCTACCACCGCGTGAACGCAGGGGTGTCCCGGAGTTTCTAAAAGAAAGCTTCAGGAAACGGAATGAAAAATAATGATATTATTATTCGATGAATCTGCACAAAAAACTGGCATTTGCCGTCATGGCCCTGGCCATTCCTTCATCATGGGCGGATATCCCGGAATCCTCCGTATCCTCTGCGGCCGTCTTTGCCGTTAAAAAAGCCTGGCCCAGGGCCGGCTTCATTGAATGGGAGCTCAGCGGATCAGGAAAACTTTATGAAGCTGAATTCAACATCAACGGTTTTGAATTTGACGTCAAAGTTGACCCTGAAGGAAAGATACTCCTGGTCAAGGAGGAAATAGCGGTATCGGCCCTTCCGGGGCCGGTCCGCGCGGCCGCTCTGAAACCATACCCGGGCGGCAGAATCAAAGAAGCGGAAAAAGTGACGGAAGGAAGCGTCATCCGTTACAAGGTGGAAGTGGTGGATCATCTGGATGATTACGATGTCCTGCTGACTCCGGAGGGCGATATTCTTTACGTGGACCATTAAACGGTTTGAACCGTCTACAGCCGGAAACAGGCGCCGCCCTGCCAGGTAAAAACCCTGGCAGGGCGGCGTTCTTCCTTTTCGGAATATCCAGTCGTCCCGCGGGGCTGGATGATGCCTGTTTTTCCATTGCCCCCCGGCGCGGCGCATGCGCTCAAGCGGAGGTGAAGGCCAGGCGGCCCGGACAGTTCCGGATTGAGCGTCCCGGGGATGTTTCCTCCGCCGTACGGCGCGGGATTATTCCCTGCCGCGGGCGTTCAGGAAAATGAACACGTAATACAGCAGCATGGCCAGGGAGGAAAGCGCTCCTACCACGTAAGTCATGGCGGCCCAGAACAGGGCGCTCTTGGCCTTTCCATGGTCGAAATAGTTCATCAGGTGGGAGCGGTCCAGCCATTTCAGGGCCCTGGCGGAGGCGTCAAATTCCACGGGAAGCGTGATGAACGCGAAGGCTGTGGTCACGGCAAACAGGCCGATGCCCAGCCCCAGCACCCACGGAGAGCCGCCCATGGCCAGCAGCACAATGCCGATCATCAGCACAATGCCCACCAGGTTGGAGGAGAGCTGGACGATGGGAACCAGCGCGGACCGCAAGCCCAGCCAGTGGTAAGCCTGGGCGTGCTGCACGGCATGCCCTACTTCATGGGCGGCGACGGCAGCGGCGGCAATGCTGTTGGAATTGTAAACGGACTCGCTCAGGTTGACGGTTTTGTCCGCCGGATTGTAATGGTCCGTCAGATGGCCGGGCGTGGAAATCACCTTCACGTCCGTAATATGGTTGTCCTTCAGCATCTGCTCCGCCACCTGCCTCCCTGTTACGGGAATGGAAATCTGGGAGTATTCGCTGAAGCGGCTCTTCATGCGCGCGCTGACCAGCCAGCTCAGAAGCATGGAGCCCAGCAGAATCAACCAGTAAATGGTATAGGAATGCGTTGGGGCGGTTTCCGCCGTCTGTACCGTATAAGAAAGGAGATCGATATTGAATAACTCAATCATTGCAAATTTGACCTTATATCATCAGGCTTTGTTGAATCCAGAGGGTGCCGTGTCAGCCTCCGGAGGGAGTCCCCCGGCTTCTGTCATACGGAAATGTGCGGAAAAACGGAGAATTCAATCATCCGTTTTTTGGGAGAGGAGCTTGCCGTCCGGCGAATAATAAAGCTCCACTTTGCGCACGGCGGGGGATTCGGACCGGCAGTCCACCCGGTACTTCAGGACTCCCCGGGCGGTAATCTGCCTGGCGCGGCGGAGGGCATACCCCGGGAAATCGCGGGCGATGGCCGCCGTAACGGGGGCTGGAAGATGCTGGAGGGAAATATCCGCCTTAACCAGGCTGACAGTGCCGTCGGGATACAATTTCACCTCGTATTCCAGTCCATTGAGGTGGAATTCGGCTTCATAGACATCTTCGTCATTGTCGAAATCCCATTCAATGGCGCCTGCGTTCGGATACTGCTTCTGTACCTGCTCTTTCACGGGGGCGGGAACGCGGGAGGCCGGGATATCCGCCAGGGCGGGCAAAGTGAATGCCGCGGCAAGAGTAGCTGTAAGGGTGCGTGAAATATTCATAAATACGGAATAATTGTATTTATTAAAAAAACAAGAATCTTTTGCGGATGTTTTGTGACAATTTAGCCATCAATGAAATGAATCCGGGCATGGCGGGGTTTCTTGTCGCCAAAAAGCGGATGGTGGAGTTGAATGGCGGCATGCAACAGGGTATTGTCTATTTGCTTGGAGCGGGTCCCGGCGACCCCGGCCTGATAACCGTCCGCGGGCGGGAACTGGTGGGAATGGCGGAAGTGCTGGTATATGATGCGCTGAGTTCGGCGGAAATGCTGAACTGGGCTCCTGCTGCATGCGAAAGGATTTTTGTGGGCAAGCGGGCTTCCCGCCACGCCCTGCCGCAGGAGGAAATCAACGCCCTGCTGGTCAGGCTGGGCCGTGCCGGGAAAAAAGTGGTGCGCCTGAAAGGGGGCGACCCCTACGTCTTCGGGCGCGGGGGGGAGGAGGCGGACGCCCTGCATGAAGCGGGCATCCCTTTTGAAGTTGTTCCGGGCGTTACTTCCGCCATTGCGGGGCCTGCCTACGCAGGCATTCCGGTGACGCACCGCGGGTACTGCACGCAGTTTACCGTATTTACGGGCCATGAAGGCGAGAACAAGAAGGCGTCTTCCCTGGATTTGAGGGGAATAGCCGAGGCGCAGGGCACGAAAGTCATGCTGATGGGAATGCGGAAACTGGCGGATGTATGCGAAGCCCTGATCGGGTACGGGCAGGAACCGTCTGTGCCTGCCGCCGCCGTCCAGTGGGCCACCACGGGCATTCAGCGCACGGTTACGGGAACTGTGAAAACACTGCCCGCCAGGGTGCAGAAGGCCGGGTTGGGCGCTCCCGCAGTAGTTGTCATCGGGGATGTGGTGAAAGAACGCGAGTCCCTGAACTGGTTTGAAAAACTGCCCCTGTTCGGCAAGCGCATCGTGGTGACGCGCACCCGTGCCCAGGCCGGGGAATTGAGCGCGCGCCTGCGCCGCCTGGGGGCGGAAGTGCTGGAGATGCCTGTCATACGCATTGCCCCGCCCTCCAACAGGAGGGAATTTGCGGAAAGCGTGGTGCATGCCCACACATATGACTGGCTGGTGTTTTCCAGCCCCAACGGGGTGGAACGCTTCTTCCAGGCGTTTTTTGCCGTGTACAGGGACATCCGGAGCATTGGAGGAGCCAGGATTGCGGCCATCGGGCCAGGGACGGAGGCGAAGCTCCGGGAATACGGGCTGGCCGTGGATGTCATGCCTAAAAAGTTTGTGGCGGAGGGCCTCGTTAAAGCGTTCAGGGACGCACGCGAAGAAATAGGAACCATTGAACACAGCACATTCCTGTGGGTGCGCGGAGAAGAAGCGCGCCGCGTGATTTACGACGGGTTGAATGCGCTGGGCGCCATTGTGGACGAATGCATCGCCTACAAAACGGAAGCGGAAACGGAGGATGTGGCGGGAGCCCAGGCGGCTTTCCGCGAACGCGGAGCGGACATCGTGACGTTCACCAGTTCCTCCACGGCGGAGAACTTTTTCAAGCTGGGGCTTCCGTGGCCGGAGGGATGCAGGGCCGCCAGCATCGGTCCGGTAACCACGGCAACCCTCAAGGAGCTGGGGCATGCCCCTTCAATTACAGCGAAAACACACGATATCAACGGTCTGGTGGAAGCCATCGTCAAGGCCGCCGGCAAATAGGGAAAACGGCGCGGACGGCGTGAAACGCCGGGCCGGGCAGATGGGAAATACAAGGCGGGGAACGCCGTTTAAAAGCCATTGACGGCTTCCCAGCCGATGACCTTCCCGTCTTCAAACAGGACATTGCAGGAGACGGGCGGGCGGCTGCCCAGGGGCATCGTGACGCCTATCCCGGTGCCTATGCTGGAATCCCTGCCCCGGAATCCTCCTCCGCCCAGGCCCAGGGACCAGCCCGTGCCGCTCCGCGTGTAAATCCACCGTTCCGTATTTTTCCCGTTCATCCTGCCCGCCATTTTCTGTTCGGGTTCCCCCCATGCCAGCAGAACCGCCATGGGAGACATTCCTTTTTCCAGTTCCCCGCGCGCCACTTTGGCCTGATGCTCCTTCGGGAGCTGTTCATAAGCCGGCATATTCTTCGCAATGCGGTCGGACGGTGTAGGGGAGCAGGCTGCCAGCAGCATGAGGCAGGAAGGAAGAAGGACGAAAGAAAAACCAGTTTTCATCATCCCGTAAATAGCACGGCAGCGGATGGCTGGCAAGGTGGCAGAGCGGCTTTTCGGAAAAATGGAGATGAGGGAATCCGTTATTTTGACATAAAAGCGCGCTTTTCCCGTAAATACATAATTGGTTATTGACAAGCATGGGGGGTAGGGGAGTAGGAATTCAGCTCCAAATGCAACGCCCCCTTCCCCGTGCGGGCAGCGTCGCTTTTATTGTTCAGCACTTTTTTCCGAGCCGCCGATATGTCCAAAACGTTAATTATAGCAGAAAAGCCGAGCGTCGCCACTGATTTGGCGAGAGTGCTCGGCAAAGAGCTTGGAAAATTCACCCGGGACAAGTCCGGGGCATTTTACCAGAATGACCGGGCCATTATCACCTCTGCCGTGGGGCATTTGCTGGAACAGAAAAAACCCATGACGGAAGAAGGAAAGTCCCTGCCGTGGAAATTCGACTATCTGCCCGTCATCCCCAGGAAGTTTGAACTGGAACCCATCAAGCAGTCGGAAGACCGTTTGAAAAAGGTTCTTCAGCTTGCCAGAAGCAAGGACGTTACGGAAATTGTCAACGCATGCGATGCCGGGCGTGAAGGGGAGCTGATCTTTCACAATCTGGTGCGTTACGGAAAATGGACCAAGCCTACGCGGCGCTTATGGATGCAGTCCATGACGGATGAGGCCATCCTCAACGCATGGCATGGCATGCGCAGCGAAGCTGACATGAAGCCCCTGACGAATGCCGCCGTATGCCGTTCCGAATCAGACTGGCTGGTGGGACTGAACAGCACCCGCGCCCTGACTATCCTGCAATCCCGCGGCGGCTTCAACGTCACCCCCGCCGGGCGCGTGCAGACGCCCACTCTGGCTATTCTGACGCAGAGGGAATTGGAAATCCAGGCGTTTGAACCGGAGCCTTATTCGGAAGTATGGGCTGAATTCGACGTTCAGTCCGGCTCTTACTCCGGCCGCTGGATTGACCGTGACTGGAAGAAAAACGATCATCCCCACTCCCGCGCGGAACGCATCTGGGATTCGGAACAGGCGGCCGTCATCCGCGACCGCTGCCGCGGCAAATCCGGCACGGTGACGGAAGAAAAGAAACCGGTCACGACGGTTGCCCCGCTGTTGTATGACCTGACTTCCCTTCAGCGGGAAGCCGCCAACCGCTACGGCTTTTCCGCCAAGCGCACGCTGCAGCTGGCCCAGGAATGCTATGAAAAGCACAAGGTGCTCACTTATCCTCGTACGGACTCCCGTTATCTGCCGGAAGATTATCTGGGCAAGGTTTACGGCATCGTAGGCACGGTGGCGGAGCAGAACCCGGAATTCGCCCCCTTTGCCAGGGACATTCTGGACAACAAGCGCATCAAGCCCAACCGGCGCGTGTTTGATACAAAAAAGGTGAGCGACCACTTTGCCATCATCCCGACCGGGAAGATGGAGAAGCTTACCGGGGACGTGCAGAAACTCTTTGAAATGGTCATGGCCCGTTTCCTGGCCGTCTTCTTCCCCGCTGCCGTGTTTGAAGACACGCGGAGAACCACGCTCATTACCCACCAGGACGGCGTGACGGACGCTTTCCTGACCACGGGCCGGGTGCTTGTGGAGCCGGGCTGGCAGGCCGTTTACGGACGGAAGGCCGGCACTTCCTCCAAGGAAGAACTGGTGCCCGTCCGCGACGGGGAGCAGGCCGCCTTGCGTGAGATTGAAATCCGCAACGCCATGACCAAGCCGCCCGCCCGGTACAACGAAGCCACGCTGCTGGCCGCCATGGAGGGGGCAGGAAAACTGGTGCATGACGAAGAACTGGCCGCCGCCATGAGCGAACGCGGCCTGGGCACTCCCGCCACCCGCGCCTCCATCATTGAAGGGCTGATTTCCCAGGAATACATCGTCCGGGACGGCCGCGAACTTCTGGCGACGCGCCGCGGGATTGAACTGATTGCCCTGCTGGAACGCATCGGCCTGAAAACGCTCACCTCCCCCAGCCTGACCGGGGAATGGGAATACAAGCTCAAGCAGATGGAACAGGCCGCCCTGCCGAGGGATTCCTTCATGGAGGGCATTAAGACCCTGACCGGGGAAATCGTGAAGAGGGTGAAGGATTTCCGGGAAGCCCAGCAGCAGGTGGAACTGCCGGAAATGGAATTGGACTGCCCTTCCTGCCATGCCCACGGCCTGAAAAACACGCTGGACGCCGTTTCCTGCCGTTCCTGCAAGTTCAGCATCCGCAAAGTTATCTCCGGCCGCGACATGGCGGATGAAGAATTGAAGACCCTTATTGTGGACGGCAGGACGGGAATTCTCCACGGATTTACCTCCCGGTTCGGCAAGCCCTTTGAGGCGGGGCTGGAACTCAACGACAAATTCCGGGCCACGCTTTACTTCCCGGCGCGGGAGGAAGATGAAGCCGCAGGGGTGGAGGAAGCCGTGAAAGTGGCTTCCGTCGCCATTCCGGACATGGGAGAGCATGATGTGATGGAAACGGCCAAGGCCTGGAAAATTCCTTCCCTGACCCTTGGAAAGGAACATGCCGCCGTCTCCGTTTCCCGGACTATCCTGGGACGTGAAATCCCGCTGGACCAGGTATTGAAGATTTTGGCGGAAGGAAAATCCGATCTGATGAAGGGGTTCATTTCGCAGCGTACCAAGCGTCCGTTTGACGCTTATCTGGTCTTCAATGCAAAGACGGGGAAAATAGGTTTTGAATTCCCGCCGCGGGAAAGGAAATATTCCGCTAAAAACGCTGCCGGAAAAACGGAAGGCAAGGCGGAGAAGACGGGCCGGAACGCCGCCAAAACTGCCGGGAAAGACTCCAAATCCGGGGGGGCTGCCAAAAAGGGGCGCAAGCAATAACGGCAGCGGAAACATTCCGCCGGGAACGAAGATTGGGAAAAGAGCAGGGAAAAAGCTTCTTCCCGGCTGTTCCCGTATGTTAGCTTGAAAGCGCACCCCTGGATTCCTGACGATGAAATGCCTTTTATTTGCTGTGCTGGCGTGGTGCGGCGCGGTTTGTGCGCCGGCGGAGGAATATGCCTTTCCGGGGGAACGGGAATGGATTTCCAAATTTGGAGATGTGGTGAAGGGCAGTTTCCATTCCTGCACAGGGGCCGGGGCAGTTCTGAAAATAGGGCGAAGGCATGTGGAAATTCCGTTAACCCGTCTGGATGAGGAAGACGCTGCGCTTGCGGCTTCTCTGACGGGAGCGGAGGCGCGCCGGAACCTGAAACTGGCCGCGATGCTTTGGCCTTTCCTGATGAAGGAACTGCAGAAGGTGACGTGGACGCCGGCAGAAAAGAATATCTCGCCCCGGTATCATGAAATGGCCCGGAAGAAGAATGCCGGAGCTTTAACGGGAACCAGAAAAGTGGATGGACTGGTTTGTGCCACATCGCTTTCCATCATTCAGGGGCCTCCGTTCCGTATCCGGGAATACTTCCGTCCGCAGGCGCGTCCGGAAAGCGGCAGGGGGCAGAAGAATTTCGATGTGGTTCTGGAGCAGGGGAGCCGCTGCGCTTATTATGATATGGATAAGGGTGTTCTTATTCCCTCCAAATGCCTGTCTGAGGAACGGACGGAAATGCGCGCTCCCGTTTCCTCTCTGCTTCCTCCGGCAGAACAGCTTGCCGCGAGAGAATCAAAAAATTACAGGAATGCGGATTACTCCCTGCTTGTGGAAAACCGCCCCGTCAAGGGAGCCTATGAAACGTGCAAGCCCAATTCCCTGGGAAGAAAAAAGCTGGTCATGTACTGGAATACGGAGGGTGAAATGGTTTGCGGCGTCATGAAGCTGGACTACGACAACATGCGCGTGGCCGCGTTATTCGATGGACGGCGGAAGCTGATGAACGCCCCTGGGCTTGGATATGCCGTGATTCTTTCCCGGCTGGATAAAAAAGGCAGGGGCTTGAAGGAGAAAGGCCGTTACTACCATGTGGCGCTGGCTGCAGACGGCCTGCCCGTGTATTATCATGAGGACCCGGAAGATGAGGCCGCCATGAACCCGCTGCTTTACGGGAAACTACGCGATTCCGAGAAAAAGGCGGCTCTGGCGGAGGAGAAAAGACGTGAACAGGCATTCCGGGCCAGGCGGGAAGCCCGGCGGCGCCTGGTGGAATCCGCCAGGAAGCGTAATACCTGAAAATAGTTCCTGTCTTTTCGCGACGGGTATCCTTCTTTTCTGGAGAGCGTTCGTGAATGTTCTTCTCAGGAGCGCTGCCCTGGCGTATTTCCGGATTTTCCAGTCTTTCAGAAAGGCTGATTATTTATTCCTGCCGGGGAATTTTTCAGAACTATCCGAAATAATTAAAAAACGCTGTTGTTATCCGTTATCTGAGAGTTCCACGGTGCGGAACAAACCCATCACACGGATTCGGCTGGCTCTTTTTCCAGCGGTTTGTGATCTTCTATCAATCTTTTGATATCTTTTCTTGTTTTTTTATCTCTCGATTTTCCTAGCTTTCTGTAAATATCGGTCATGTCAAAGTAGATTAATTTTTCCTGACCCTGATCATTTCTAATAGAAATAATCTGAATATATTTGCCATCATGCATGGTATATATGTACCCTAGTATGCCATATCCCTCATAGTGTTTCCTGATATATTCCTTCTGAGATTCCCTGATATCGTCTGTTTTCTTGATTCCTGTAAGAATAATAGGATTGATGATTGAATTTTCCCTGTCAATTTTCTGACTGCCGGGAATTACATCCTCCGAACCGGCGGCATTATTAATGCAAAAACAGGGAAAGCAGGCTATCGACAAAAAGGCAATTTTCAGTAATGGTTTCATATCAGTTTATTTATTAATCAGTTTTATTTATTTATGTTGTCATTGCAGCCGACGCAGGTGCAGCCTACTTCGTTGCAGTTGCCGCATTGCAAACCGCATTCTTCTGTCAAACGCAGCCGGGCCATTGCGATGACTGTGCTTTCTCCTTCTGCATATGCCTCGGCTTTGCCCTCTTTTTCATCATCTGTACCGGTTACTACCGGGGTAATTGTCTTTCGCAGCGGTATTGGCCCCCCTGTCTCACCCGTGTGATGAACACTTGTATACTTACAGGATATATAGACTGTGTAAGTGCGTTTGGCGTTGGCTACCCTGACTGGCTCTATGTTTAAATTTTTTAATTCGTATTCACATTTTAATTCCTTTGCATTCCCATAATTGCAAATAACAAAGGCCAAAATGCCCAATAACTGCAATATCTTTTTCATCCTAAAATTATGGGACAATTTTGATATATGTAAACATATTTTTAATATGTTTTATATAATGATTGATTGATAGATAGTTACAAAAATATCTAACAAAATAATGATTATCCGGGAAAGACCCCGGGGAGGATGAGGCGCTGAATAGGAGTGTCCGGCGTTCCAACGGAGAAACAACGCCTTCGCATCTCGGGAGAAGTTGAAAATGCCCGGATTGGCTTTAATTCCGCCCGAAGGCGTGGATTTTACCGGGGGCATGCCGCCATGCTGCGGCGTTCAGCAAAGGCACAGTTGAGCTGCGGACCCTTTATATTTATCCGCCATACGGGATAAAATGGGAGATTCTGGTATGCCGAGGGGCCGGGATTCCACTAAAATGCCATGTTTCTGGCATGAGGAGGCTGTTTTCTCTGGAGCCTTTCAGTTTGAGTTCCTGCTGGTTTTCCATGAACATGGTGCCGGATTGTTCCCTCAATGCTTCCATATGGCGGGTAAGAAACTGCTGGCTTCGATGGTCCGCATCTGAGCATCCTGTGAAAGCGCTTCATGGTTTTCAAGTTTCCCTGTTGATGTTGAGTCTCCCGCAGTCTTTTTCGATCCATCCGGAGAGGATGGGACCGGTGAATCGGATTCAGGTCAAATAACCTGTTCCGGGGTGGTTCAGGAGGCATCAAAAGCTTTCAGCACTATTTCTTATTCCCGGTCCGTGTTCCGGATTTTGATGTTGATGAAGATTGTTCCCGGACGGGTGTTATTTGCCGTCTTTTACGGCCGTGTACATTAGCCGTATCAATGGAGGCGGATCCTGCTTTCCGCGAGCCGGAAATGCGGTGAATTCCCGGTGTTCAGCCAATGCATATTTTCAGGGAAAGAAGTGATTCCTGTTCTTTCCTGAAACATTTCCTGCCTTCTTTATGCCGGAAGCGGCAAAGGGGCGTGCGGCATATGCGGCAGTATTATCTTCCTGCCTGGAGGCAGCGGTAGTAATAATCCACGCGGGAAATGAACCAGCTCCATTTGTACCCGGGGCGCCCATTAGTCATCAGCGGGGCGGGGCAATTCTTGCCGGACCAGTAGTTGTGAGGCACTACGTTGCGCAGGGGGACGTTGTAGCGCATCATCAGCAGCGCCGCCAGCTTGGCCGTCTTGTTGTAGATGACGACAGGGTTATGCGTGGTGCATTCACACATTTCAATGGCTACGGAGTATTGGTCTCCCGGTCCGGAATGGTCCGCATGGTGGCCGGTTTCCGTAGTGGGGATGTGCTGGTAGGCGCCGAATTGGTCCACAGTGAAGTGCCAGTTCAGGCTGCGGGACTTGCCGCTGTTCAGGTAACGGGAGTGGGCATTGGCGTCTCCTTTGGGGTTGGCGGTGCTGTGGATGGTGATGAAGCGGGGGCGCATGGAGGATGCGCGCTTGCGGGCATACGTGTTTTTGGGCATGTAGGAAACTTTAATGCCTACTTCACGGCCCATCTGGCCGGGTGTGCGGGGAACTACCGGCGCCTTTTGAATTTTAAAGGAGACGGCCGGCGGCCTCATTTTGTCGTTCTGCGAACAGCTGCAGAACGTCAGGGCGGCGAATACGGTAAAAAAGCCCGTCCAGACAAATCTATATTCCATGCGTTTGTTCTAGGAACAGCCTGGAAGGATTGCAAGAAGAATTTGGAATTAGTTCGGATGAACTAATCAGGCCGTGCCGTGAAGTTGCAGGTATATCCGGTGCGGATGAGGCGGACGGGCCGCGCCTTCGGGAGGAAGGGGCCCGCGAGGGGAAGCCGTACCGGGAACGCCCGGCACATATCCCGTTATCTGAGGATTTGGGTAAGGACATATTGCAGGATGCCGCCCGCCAGATAGTATTCTTTTTCAATAGGCGTATCAATGCGGACGATGACAGGCACGTCAAATGCTTCCGCATCCGCGGGCTGTACGCGCAGGGTGACCTGCTGGCGCGGAGCGATGCCGTTGTTCAGGCCCAGGATGGAGAAGGTGGCGTCCTTCAACGGAGTGATGCGGTCATAATCCGCCTTGTCGGCGAAGTTGAGGGGCAGGACGCCCATGCCGATAAGGTTGGAGCGGTGGATACGCTCAAAACTCTTGGTGATGACGGCTTTGACGCCCAGCAAATTCGTGCCCTTGGCCGCCCAGTCGCGGGAAGAGCCCATGCCGTAGTCTTCTCCGCCGATGACGATGAGCGGAACGCCGTCCTGAGCGTAGGCCATGGCCGCATCATAGATGAAGGCGGGCGTTCCCGCGGTAGGGGTTATTTCCTTGTCCGGGGCGGGAACGGCGCGGTTGCCGAAATACAGTGTGTAACCGCCTTCCGTGCCGTCTACCATCAGGTTTTTAATGCGGACATTGGCGAAGGTGCCGCGGGTCATCACGCGGTCGTTTCCGCGGCGGGAGCCGAAGGAGTTGAAATCTTTTCTGTCCACTCCCATGCCCTGCAGGTACAGCCCTGCGGGCCCTGTTTCCCGGATGGCTCCGGCAGGGGAGATGTGGTCCGTGGTTACGGAATCGCCGAAAATGCCCAGGGGGCGGGCATCCGTGATATCCGCCAGTGTGCGGGGCTGGCCGTTGAAGCCGCTGAAGAAAGGAGGGTCCTGAATGTAGGTGGATTGTTCATTCCACTGGAAGACAGAGCCTTCCGGCGCGTATACGGCCGCCCAGCGGGGATTCTTGTCCGGCGTGATGGTGTAAAGCTCCCGGTATGCTTCCGGGTTGCGGGATTTGGCAACGGCTTCCGCAATTTCCCCGGAGCTGGGCCAGATGTCCTTCAGAAATACGGGGTTCCCGCTGCGGTCCGTGCCCAGCGGTTCCGTCTGGAAGTCGATGTCCACGCGGCCGGCCAGCGCAAAGGCGACGACCAGGGGAGGGGACATCAGGAAGTTGGTCTTGATGGAGGCATGGATGCGGGCTTCAAAGTTGCGGTTGCCGGACAGGACGGAAGCCGCTACAATGTCATTGTCCCGGACGGCCTGTTCCAGCTCCGGATTTAACGGCCCGGAGTTGCCGATGCAGGTGGTGCAGCCGTAGCCGACGGTTTCAAAGCCCAGAGCGTCCAGGGATTCCTGGAGGCTGTTGGTTGCAAAGTAATCGGAGGCGATACGGGAACCTGGAGCAATGGACGTTTTCACGTGCGGAGGCACGTTCAGCCCCCGTTCAACCGCTTTTTTGGCGAGCAGCCCGGCGGCAAGCATCAGCCCCGGGTTGGACGTGTTGGTGCAAGAGGTGATGGCGGCGATGAGGATGCTGCCGTCTTTCAGCTTCGCTTCCTGGCTGAAACCGTCCACCGGAACGGGGACGCCCGCCGGGGAGTGCATGGAAACCGTGACCTCCGGAGATTCCTTCTTGCCGTAACCTCCTTCCGCCACGGGCATGCTGACAAGCTTGCGGAAGCTGTCCCTGATAGAGTTCAGGCGAATGTGGTCCTGCGGGCGTCTGGGGCCGGAGACGGCTGGTTCCACGGCAGACAGGTCCAGTTCCAGCTGGTCCGTGTAGTCCAGATCTCCGTTACGGGGCATTCCCCACAGGTTCTGTGCCTTGAAGTAGTTTTCGTACGTAGTGATGGCTTCTTCGCTCCTGCCTGTCTGGCGCAGATAGTCGGAGCAGCGTTCATCCATGGGGAAGAAGCCCATGGTGGCGCCGTATTCCGGGGCCATGTTTGCTACGGTAGCCCGGTCTGCCAGAGGCAGGGCCGCCGCCCCGTCTCCGAAGAATTCCACAAATTTGCCTACGACTCCGTGGCTGCGCAGCATCTGGGTGACATGCAGCGCCAGGTCCGTGGCGGTCACTCCTTCGCGGAGTTCTCCCGTCATATGGACGCCCACTACTTCCGGCACCAGGAACGTGACGGGCTGGCCGAGCATCCCGGCTTCCGCCTCAATGCCGCCAACACCCCAGCCCACAACGCCTATGCCGTTAATCATCGTGGTATGGGAATCCGTTCCCACCAGGGTATCCGGGAAGTAAACGCCATCCTTTTCCATCACGCCCTGCGCCAGGTATTCCAGATTGACCTGGTGGACAATGCCCACGGACGGAGGAACCACGGAAAAAGTCTGAAAGGCCTGCTGGCCCCATTTGAGGAATTCGTAGCGTTCCGCATTGCGCTGGAATTCAATGTCCAGGTTCTTTTCCAGAGCATCCGTGCATCCTGCCCAGTCCACCTGGACGGAGTGGTCCACCACCAGGTCCACGGGGACCAGAGGTTCAATGACGGAGGCGTCTTTTCCCAATCCTGCTACGGCGGAGCGCATGGCCGCCAGGTCCACCAGAAGAGGGACGCCCGTCAGGTCCTGCAGGACAATGCGGGCTACCGTAAACGGGATTTCATAGGAACCGGGATTGTTGGCATTCCAGGAGGCCAGGTTGTCCACATCCTTTTCAGTCACTTTCAGGCCGTCGCAATTGCGGAGCAGGGATTCCAGAACGATTCGGATGGAAACGGGAAGGCGGTTCAGGCGGGGATAGCCGTTTTCCGCCAAGGCTGGCAGTGAATAAAACTGTCCCGGGGTTCCGGCTCCCGTGGTGAACGTGCTCTTGGCAATCTTGGTCATGATGCGGAATAGAGGGTTAACTGTAAACAGGCGGCTGCCCTCCTGGCAGTCGCGGGTACTATACAGGCCAAATGTGATAAGGCAAGGAATCTGTGTGACGGAGAGCGGATTTTTCCCCCCTTCCGAAGCCGGCGTAATTTTTCTTTGCGCCGGGGCTTTCGTTTTTTCCGGCATTTTTTCTCCATGCATGCCGCAGGAATAACAGAGTGCGTCATGGAACATTGAAAATAAGTTCTCAGTATTGTCATAACCCTGTGAAAGGTTTCAAGATGATGAACGCGAAAAACATCTTATCAATCATCGCTGGAGCGGGAGCGTTGGCTCTGGCTGCCTGTTCCGGCCCGCAGGAAGAGAATTTGCGTATGGTGCCCCTGACCGTGCCTGCAACCGTACCCATGACCTCCTACGGACCGCACGCGAGGGTGGTCGTAGCAGGAATTGATTATACGGAGGTGCACGACGAATGGATGAATCCGGATATCATGAAAAAGGCC